>OJAW01000412.1_pt1 | contig 31328 bp, 34 predicted proteins | sample 1589151 | NCBI WGS metagenome assembly OJAW01 (sample SAMN03283290) | human gut metagenome | biome: human-associated habitat; material: feces | host: Homo sapiens | place: Peru | collected 2012
GAGTTGGACTTGGTGTCGGACTCGGAGTTGGACTTGGTGTCGGACTCGGAGTTGGCTCAGGTTCTTTGGTTTCTGATGGCACTTCAGGATTATCTGGTTTTGGTGTTGCTTCAGGTTTATTTTGTGGATTGCCAACTCCATTTGCTGCGTAAATGTCTGATGCTGTTGTTGGCTTTGTAAATTTTGTACCTGGTTGTACTAAACCAGTTTCAGTATTTCTTTCATAGTGAACCCCTGTGCTTGGTTTTAAATCTATACTTGGATCTGTATTACAATGATGGAATGAATTTCCACCTGTTGAGATAGTACCACTTCCTGCACCCCAGAATCCTGTGCAATCATTATTTCTAATACCATTCATTGAATCCTTTATTCCAGTTTCAACTGCACTGAATGCTTTTCCATTTGCATAATTTAAGTATGTTCTTTCACTAACTGGTTGATATTGAACAGAACTTCCAGAGTCAATTCCTACTCCTCTTTCTAATTGATATACAATACTTTCTCCTTTACCATCAGCATACCAATTTGTTGACTCAGTTCTATTTATTAATACTGATCCTACAGCTAGTGCTTCATCAAGATTATTCTTATGTGATCCTACTTCAACACTATGAACAGCTACTACAAAATCAGATACCCAAACATCCGCTAGAACATCATCATATCCTTTGTTTCCAGTAACAAGTTGAGTATATCCATCAACATTCTTGATGAGTTCTCTATCCATATCATTTACTTCGTAAGAACGATTTCCAACTGTTAATTCAAATCCATTATCTTCTCCATAACGTTTTACATATTTGTTATAGTCTGGATTATCATATATATCTGGATTACTTGTTGGTTGATTAAATATTTGTAATGGAGAAGTTATTATTGCTAAATCAGATGCATCAAGTTTTCCTGAATCATACATTGGTTTTAATATCGTATTCAAATCATCTAAATCAAATGTATAATTGCTTCTGATTCTAAAAGCTATATTTCCTTCATTATATTCACCTACTGATGTACATTCATTAAGATCTGGATCAAGTGTTACATAATCAAAATCATAACCATATAAATCATTTAATTGTTTTGCATAGTCTTCAAAGCCATTACTATCAACAACATACATCATATTAGTTCTTTTTAGTTCAAATAATATTATACCAATATCTTCATTTTTCATAGTTCCACTATCATACATGGAACTTATTACTTTTCCTAAATTTTCAATTGAAAGATTACCATTTCTTACCATATTAGGTAGTATCACACTATTTAATTGTTCACTATCTAAATATCCACTTTTTATAAGTGAAGATAATATTCCAGCAAAAACTTCAACTCCTTGTGTATTAAGAACTTCTAATAATTCTTCTTCATTTGTTACACCATCAGCAATAATTTCACCTATAATTTCTGTTATTGTAGCTATAAAATCTATTTCTTTTTTCATTTCAGAAGATACTCCGACGAAATCTCCTAAATCTACTTTAACTTCTTGGGTTAAACTAACTGCATCATTAATAGTTGCAGGAGTTTCTTCTACTGTTTCTTGAGCTTCTTTAGAGGATGTGAGAGCATTATATAGTTTAAGCATATCCATTTTAAATGTTCCCATTATCTTCCACTCCTTCTTGAACTACTAGATTTAGCTGCTGCAGCTGCGGCTGCGGCGGCTGCGGCTGCTTCTGCAGCCAATGCTGCTGCCAACTCGGCATGTAATTGAGCTATTTCTGCAGTAAGTCTTTGTATTTTTATTTTAAGTCGTTTTATTTGATCTATTAATTCTTTTATTCTTTTTCTTACCTTGGTAACACTAGAATCAACTATATCTAAATTATTTGCCATTTGATTTTTTCTTTTATTTAATGATTCTACACCAACACCTACACCATCAATTATGCAACCATCATTCATATTGTTTATTGTTTGTGATAGTTTTGTTTGACAATCTGTGTAGTCAGCTGATATTAAATCTAATTTTTGTAATAATTCATAACATTTTTCTAATTCTTTTTCACAATCAGCCTTTTCTTTTTCGGCTTTTGCTTTTTCGGCTTCTGCTGCAGCTATTGCTGCTCTTATTGCTGCTGAACTCATATATCCTCCTAACTATAATGTATAACTATATTCTTCACTAGCTTGTAAATTATCCAAATTACTCTTTGTATATGAGCTTATTTTTAAGCTTGAGTCTCCTGTTAAAGCATATCCGACTGCTGAGTTGTATGTATCTATTGTTGTGTGTCCAAGTCTTGCAATATTATTTGCTTCCATTGTTTCCATATTTGAATATTCTAAATATTTAGTTGATAATTCCTCAAATAAATCCTTATTCATTTCTTTTTCACAATGCATTGCGATTACTTTTGTATATCCTTCACCACTATATGGTTCTATAATCATTCTATAATAACCGTTGCCAAAATTATAAAGATAACATAGTGCTCCAATATCATTTGTGTCAGTTCTTTGTGCTAGACATACATACATTGGAGATACTTTTTCTAATACTTCTTTTCTTTCTTCAACACTTAATAAGAAATTTTTTCTTTCTTCTGAAGTTCCAGTTCCTGTTGTATAACTTCTTGGTTCTCCACCTATTCTATCAGGTTCAGCAGGAGTATATGTGATAGTATCCAATTTTGTGCTTGCAATAAATTCTTTATTCAAATAATCTATATAGTTAGCAATTTTAGAAAATGTTTCGTCAAAATCTTTTTTAACACCTAATTCTTTTGAGAATGATGTATCTCTTTTTCTTAATTCATCAGATACAGTTTTAGCCAATACATTCATATATCTTCCAACATCTTCTAATACCTTATTATTAGGTATATTAGGCATAGTACTTCTAACTATTCTTTCTATTTCTTTTCTTTGACTCTCTAAGTATTTATCTGAACATGCTCTTCTAAAAAGTTTATCCCAATACATTTTTGTACATGAAAATTCAACTTTTGTATTTTTAACATTTGTTATTAATAATCTTGTTTTATGAGTTCCTGCTTTTGATGTAACTATTAAACAAATATTATCATTTTCATCGTATGTAATCATGTATTCTTTATCAATTACGTGATCTGAAACAGAGATTTTTTTAATTTCTCTATTAACTGCTTCATTAAAATATTCTGGGAAATAGTTTGAGTTTACATAAACACTTCTAAATGGAATACCATTTTTTCTAATATATTCATCTACTTGTTTTAATAAATTGTCCATATCTTTTATCCTACTTTCTTATAGAATTATAACATATTAAAGCAAAATAAAAAAGATATTACATATCAAAGTTAATATCTTCTTTATTTAGTTCTATATCATAAAGTTCATTTATCTTATAATTTCCTTTTAATTTTAGTGGAATGTAATTGCTTGTAAATCCATGATAGAAGCCATCTTCTTTTTGTTCTTCAATTAGAACCTCTACCGTTTTACCAATAAATTTTTCAAAGTATTCTTTTTCAAGTTCATTTGATAATTCTATTAATCTTCTAACTCTATCTTTTTTTATGTTTCCTGGGATTTTATCTTTCATTCTTGAAGCTACAGTTCCATTTCTATCAGAATATGGGAATACATGTATTTTTGAAAAACCAATTTCTCTACAAAATTTTAAAGTATCATTAAAATCTTCTTCTGTTTCTCCTGGAAAACCTACTATTACATCTGTAGATAATGAAATACCTTCTCTTAAACTTCTTATTTTATCAACCATTTCTTTAAAGTAAGCTGTATCATATCTTCTGTTCATTAGTTTTAATATATGATCACTTCCTGCTTGAAGTGGTATATGTAAGTGAGACACAAATGTTTTATTATTTTTAATTATATCCATCATTTTATCATCTAATTCTACTATTTCTACTGATGATAATCTTATTCTTTTTATTAAAGTATTTTTTGATATTTTATTTATTAAATCAGATAATCTTAAACCATTTGAATTATATTGACCAGTATGTATTCCTGATAAAACAATCTCTTTATGTCCAGATAAAGCTAAATCATTAACTTCCATAATACAATTATTAAAATCTTTACTTCTAACTCTTCCTCTTACATATGGAATAATACAGTAAGTACAGAAATTATTACATCCATCTTCAATTTTAATAAATGCTCTATGGTGATGTGAATATTTTTTAATTTCCATATCTTCAAAGTCTGCTTTATTCATATCGTCAAAATCTATTATTCTTTCATGATTTTTTTCATATGTTTTTAAATATTTTAATATTTTTGTTTTATTTTTATTTCCTATAATAATATCTGCGTTTATTAATTCTCCAATATTTTCATTTCTAAATTGACAAAAACATCCCATTGCTACTACTAATGCATTAGGATTGTTTTTCTTAATATTATTAATTACTTGTTTACTTTTATTATCTGCTGTATTTGTAACAGTACATGTATTAACTATACAAATATCTGCATTTTCTTCCACTTCTTCATAACCCTCATTTAAAAGCAAATTTCTTACGAATTCACTTTCGTAAGAATTAACTTTGCAACCAAGAGTTTTTATATAAAATGTTTTCATTATAATGACACCCTGAATTCTTTTAGTATTTTTAAAAATTCTTCCTCCTCTAAATAATTTTGTGGTGCACTAATTTCTTTTTGATTGATTTCAATTTTATTAATTTTAGGAGCACCTTTACTTGATGATTCGTTTTTGTATGAAAGAGTTATATTAGAAGCATTTTTTAATAGTTGTTCATAACTAATAATTGCTTTCTTTTCTTGATCTTCTTCATATTTTTGAATGGCTGCTTGATTATCAGATAGTCCTAATGTTTCCATTCTTTCTCTTGTTCTTTTTTCTAGTTCTTCTGCTGATATTACAGCATTTTCTTCTTCACTACTTTCATAGTCTTCGATAACATCATCATATGTTTTGATATTTGGTATATCTATTTGTTTTATTAATGGTTTGTTTTCATCAAACACTTCTTCTTTACTAGTTGCTTTTAGTGATTCTAATCCTTCCAAAACATCATTATGCTCTTCTTTTGTAGTTGGAAGTGGAATAGCATTTCCAATATTTTTATCTAAATAATCAACATTACTTTTTGACTCTAATGCTTCTTTATATTCTTCCCTAGATTTCATTAATGCGATTATTAACACAACAAGTATTATTAGTACTATTACCAAAAACACTAAAAAATAATCACTTGTCAAAAATGCACTTAAAAAATCATCTATATTACTATTACTCATTACTATCACTTTCCTTCAAATATTTTAGTATTGAAGCTATCATTAAAGGAACTGTTTCTGTTCTTAAAACGTCATTTCCAAGAGAGGTTTTAATATAACCTTTTTCCACTAATAATTGTTCTTCAATAGTACTTAATCCTCCTTCTGGACCAAATACTATATTAATTTTATCATTACAGTTTTCTCTTGTTAATACTTGACATATATTTTTGACATCAGTTTTGTCAAGTGAACACATTATATTTACGTTTCCTATACTTTCAATATTTTTAGAATTTATGATTTTTTCTAGCCTAGGTTTATGAATTCTATATGATTGTTCTGTTGCCTCTTTTATAATCTTATTCCATCTTGTAAGCTTCTTTTGATAGTCTTTTTGGGGTAGTTTATACTTACAATGTTGGTATTCTACTACTATAAATTCTGTTACTCCGAGTTCTGTTCCATGTTGTAATATAAAACTCATTTTTTCTTCATTTAGAAGTGGCACATGAACAATAAATTCTGTTTCTTTTTTATGCTCTTTGAATACTTCAATTATGTTTGCATTTGTTAATTCTTTATTCAATGAACATATATAGCTTTTGTCATCATATACAACAATAACTTTATCATTTTCTTTCATTCTCATTACATTTTTTATATGATTTAAATCTTCAATATTTAAATACAATGTATTATCTTTTCTATCTTTTGCAAAATATTGTTGCATAAAACTCCTCCTTACTTTAAATATACTATTGTTTCTCCATCGTTATAATTATTTGTTTTATAATCTAGTACTCTTTTATCATTTTTTAGATATTTATGAGTTGTATGTTTTAATACTCCAGTACCTTTTCCATGTACAATCACTATTTTCTTTATATCTAATCTTAAATTATTATCTATGAAGTTATTCACTATTGCCATAGCTCCATATCTATCATAACCATGAATATCAATATGTGGAACATTATATAAAAATGGATCTATCATTTTTGTCACCTTTTCTTTTTTCACGATTATTATAGACAAAAACTCATTAAAACACAATATAAATTTAATAAAGATACAATTTTATTGTAAATTAAAAAACTCATTTCTGAGTTTCAATAATTATTTTTTTAAAGCATTGATTAAATCAGCTTTTTTCATAGCAGAAGTAATTTCAATTCCTGCTTTTTCACATTCAGCTTTTAATTCAGCTACTGTTAATTTAGCATAATCTTTAGCAGCTTCTACAGCTTTTTCAACTTTCTTTTCTACTTTTTCAGCAACTGTTGTAGTTTTTCCTTCTAAAGCATCTTTAGATAGTTTAACTAATTTAGTAAATTCTTCTGGTGCGAAAATAGCTAATTCACTAAGCATTTTTCTATTGATATCAATATTTGCTTTTTTAAGACCATTAATGAATTTTGAATAAACGATATCATTTGCTCTACAAGCAGCGTTAATTCTTGTAATCCATAATTTTCTAAAGTCGTTTGCTCTTTTCTTTCTATCATTGAAGCTGTATGCTCCACTATGGAATAATTGTTCTTGAGCAGTCTTATATAATCTATGTTTGCTTCCAAAATATCCTTTAGCTCTTTTTAATACTTTTCTTCTTCTGTTTTTAGAAACAGTTCCACCTTTAACTCTTGTCATTTATACTTCCCCCTTATTTAACTAGTCCTTTGTATCTTTTAGCATCTCCAGTGCTTAATACAGAACCCTTTCTTGCTTTTCTATTGAAGTCAGTTGACTTCTTTCCACTATTATGATTAGCTCCTACATGTCCAATTTTAGTTGAACCAGAGTTTCTAACTTTTATTTTTTTACTAATTCCACCATGTGATTTCATCTTTGGCATAATTACATCTTCCTTTCTTTTTCTACTTCTTTATTTCTATTTTTTTGGTGTTAAGAATAGTTGCATACTTCTACCTTCCATTTTAGGCATAGTTTCAATATCAGCTACATCTGAAAGTCTTTCAGCGAATCTCATAATGACATCTTTACCTAACTCTGGATGAGCAAGTTGTCTTCCTTTAAATCTAACAGCAACCTTTATTTTATGACCTTTTTCCAAGTAAGCTTTTGCATTTCTTAATTTAGTTTCAAAATCACCAACATCAATTGTTACACTAAGTCTATATTCTTTAGTTTCAAGATTTTGTTCCCTTTGTCTCTTTTTTGCCTCTTTTACTTGTTTTTGTTTTTCATAACGATATTTGTTATAATCAATTATCTTACATACTGGATTTTTAGGATCAGCATTTAACAACACTAAATCTAAACCAGCGTATTTAGATAATGTTAAGGCATCACTTATTTTCTTGATACCCATTTTTTCTCCATTAGGTCCGATTACCATAACCTCAGGAATAGTTATTTGTTCATTAATTAGAACATCATTACTTTGCTTAGCTATTGCTAACACCTCCATATTTACATTTAAAAAAGTGAACCTGAGTCCACTTAAAAACATATTTAATATTAAATTATAAATAAGCTTTTATACCAATGTACCTTTACATCTGGTGAAGAGTGGATCTCTTTCTTTCTTTTTCAACAAGTTAGATTATATATTATTTACATTAATTTGTCAACTATTATTTAAGTTTTTTCTCTTTTTGTGATAAAACTTTTTTATCAATCTCTTTTGTATGTTCTAGTGCTTCTTCCAAACATTCAAATATTGACTCTTCGATATTTAAATTAATTCCTTTATTTCTTAATTCATTTAATAAATCAAAAATTGTTACTAAATCACTTTCTGGAATTTCAGTTAATGATGGAAATTCATTTGTATCTAAAACTGTACTAAAAGTTTTTACTCCATCCCTTCCATAATATATTCTATGAATTATTCTTTTATTACTCTCATTTTCAGTAACTATACCTAATTTTGAAAAGTAACCCATTTGATATTCTAAATCATAGTATCTTTCATAACCTTCATATGATTTTGCCATCATTCTTGAAAATTTTATTGAATTAAGTCCTTCTGGATAAATTTCTACTCTATTTCTATCTTGTGTTATAATTGATTTTCTACCCCACATTTGAAGAGGTACTAACCCAGAATTGTCTTTTGTTAATCTATTATAATTTGCATGAATTGAATGAGTTGTTTTTGTATAAAAAGCGTCTACTATATTTGCTTCTATATATGTTGCAAATGGTTCTTTTATATTTATTGTTTCTTCTAATAATAATTTTCCTTCTTTTCCAAGATACGGAAGTTTACTTGTAAAATCATTAAAGTTTTTGACGTTGTCATTTTCTTTTTTTAAAATCATTTTTTGTTCCTTTCAATAATATCTCTTATTAATTTTGTATTATAGCATAAATTATTAATTAGTCAATAAAAACGCCCTTTTTTAAGGGGCGTCTAGAATAGTCGTATTTAAATTATAAAAACATGTAAGTAATATTTTATATTATTAACACATCACCTTTCCTTTCTTACAATTTAATTATAGAATTCTAATGTGTTAATTTTGTGAATTCAATGTGAATTAATATTGAATTCCCCAAACTACTTTATGCTTTGCTTTTTCTCCACATACGATACATTTTTCATCTTCATAATCTTTAGTTTCAACTATGCATCTTGATTTAGTTCCCTTAATTTCTTTCATTTTAAGTTCACATTCTTCTTTACCACACCAATGTGCGTTTACAAATCCTGGATGATTTTCCATTATTTCTTTTACTTCATCTAAAGTTTTTGCATCATATGTTTTTTCTTTCATATTTTTTAAAGCTTTGTTATATAAATTGTTTTGAATATCTTCTAGAGTTTGAATTACTTTATTTGTTACATCATTTAATTTAATGCTTTCTTTTTCACTTGTATCTCTTCTTACTATTGTAACGCTATTATTCTCTAAATCTTTATATCCAATTTCTATTCTAAGAGGAATACCATTAACTTCTGCTTCTGCGAATTTAAATCCAGCACTTTTATCGCTTTCATCTACATAAGCAGTAATATCTTTTGATATTAAATTTTCTCTTATTTTAAATGCTAAAGATAAAAGTTTTTCATCATTTTTAATTGGAATAATACATACTTGTCTTGGGGCTATTTTAGGTGGTAAAACTAAACCTTGATCATCTGAATGTGCCATTATAAGTGCACCTATCATTCTAGTTGAAGTACCCCATGATGTTTGATAACAATATTCAAACTCATTATTTTTGTTTATGAATTTAACATCATATGCTTTAGAAAATTTTTGCCCAAAATAGTGACTAGTTCCAGATTGAAGACAAACTCCATTTTGCATTAAAGCTTCTATAGTCATTGTGTATTCTGCTCCTGCAAATTTTTCTTTTTCTGTTTTTCTTCCCGTTAATACTGGTATAGCTAAATATTTTTCAAAGAAATCTTTATATACATTTAACATTCTTAATGTTTCAGCTTCTGCTTCTTCACTTGTAGAATGTACTGTATGTCCTTCTTGCCATAAGAATTCTCTGCTTCTTAAGAATGGTCTTGTTTCTTTTTCCCATCTTACTACATTACACCATTGGTTATATAATTTTGGTAAGTCTCTATATGATTTAACAGATTTACTATAGTAATCACAAAATAATGATTCGCTTGTTGGACGAAATGCTAATCTTTCTTCTAATTTATTGCTTCCACCTTCAGTAATCCATGCTACTTCTGGTGCAAATCCACTTACTAATTCTCCTTCTTTTTTTAGTAAATTTTCTGGAATAAATACTGGTAAACTTACATTTTGATGTCCTGTCTCTTTAAACATTTTATCCATATTTTTTTGAATGCTTTCCCAAATTGCATATCCATTTGGTTCTAAAATAACGCATCCTTTAACACTTGAATAGTCTGCTAATTTTGCTGCTTTAACTACATCTGTATACCATTTAGCAAAGTCTACACTTCTTAATGTTATTTTCTCATTTTTCATATTTTCCTCCTAAATAAAAAAGAATGGTATTAAGGAGTGCATGAGCACGGTACCATCCTTTAGTTAACTTTATTTTGATAACGGTTTTTATCCCGGGTAAACTTTTAATTACCTGTATATGAAGGTAGGAATAAATAAATATTTATGTTTAGTTCTCACTATCCTAAACTCACTTTAATCAGGGATTTATTTATATTCCTTCAACATTTATGAGTTGATTTTAGCACTTTTATTATATGTTGTCAATTATAGTAAAATTAAAAATTGCTTTATAGCAATTCTTATTTATCTTTTTGTTCTAATTTTTTTTGAGCTTCCTTGCAAACTTTGATAGCTTGTTTTCTTACTTCATCAGCTGCTTTTTCTACTACTGGTGTTCCTTTTTCAATGGCATATCTATATAGTTCTTCTGCTTTGTCTTTAATAACTTCTGCTTTTTCTAGAACTATTTCTTTAGCAGTTTCTGAATCTAAATTAGCTAATTCACCTTGCAAAATTTCTGCTCTATATAGAAGTTCATCTTTTACTTCTTCTAAATCTACTTCTTTTAATTTTTTTAATAATTCGTCTATTTTTTTAGCTAATACTTTTCTATTATTTTCTCCAGTATCAGGTGAGAATAATAATCCTAAACCTGCTCCTATAGCTAATCCTCCGATAAATTTTCCTACTCCGCCTTTTTTACTCATTTTCTTCATCCTCCTTATTTATTTTCTTTGAAGATTTTTTTGGCTTAAAAATCTTTTTAAACCCAGAAGTCAAAAAACTTATTACAACTTCTGATATCATTGACATTCTTTCATTAGCAAAATTAATTACTTCAAACAATTTGTTAAATGCTTTGACTTTTTCAGATACATCATCCACTAAAATATTTACTTTATTTAGTGTTTGAATGAATTTAAGTCCAATAATTATTGCTATTATAATTAATGCTATTAGTAATAAATAAATTACTATTAATAATGTTTCATTCATATATTAATCCTCCTTATCATCATACATAGAATCTATTAAATTAAATAAGTCATGTTCTAGAGTTGTGTCAGTTATTGTTTTATCACTAACTCCTTCATCTTCATCATCGAAGTTTTCTAATTTAACTCTATCTTCTAATACTCCAATTGGAAGTGTTTTGTCTAGTTCTTCTGTTGCATCTTCTATTTTAGTTAATAGTTCTTCTAGTCTTGGTTTTTTCTTTTCGACTACCTTAGGTTCTTCTTTAACTAATCTAGATTCTCTTGTCTCCTTAACTTCTTCATTATGAATAGTGTCTGGAGTAATTTTATTTATAGAATTTAGTGTGTCTTCTAATTCTTCTTCTAAAGTACCATAAGCTTTTCTTCTAACTGTATCATATGTTGTAAGATTAGCAGTTATTTTTGGTGTCATTGCTTGTTCTTTACTCTTTATTTCTTCCTTTTTATAGTCTTTATCAAGAATACCATATATTGGAGAAATAATTGGACTTGGTTTAAATACTTTAGGAGTTTCTGGTATAGTAGGATTTTCTACTTTAACAGTTTTATTTTCTTTCACTAGAACATTTCTTCTTTGAGGAATTACTTCTTCTTCATCGTCATCAAATTCTGTAAAATTAAATGTTCTTTCACTTCTAAATAAATCTCTTTCATTAAAACCATTATCTTCTTTTTTCTCTTCAACTTTTACTGGTTCTTCTTTTTCTTTTGGTTTATATTTTATTTCTTCTATTTTAGGTTTTTCTTCTATTTTTGTTTCTTCTTTTTTTATTGGAGCAGAAGTTATATGTTCAACTTTTTTTACTTCTTCTTCATCTACTTCTACTTCGTCATAAAAAATGCCTTTAAGCTTACTAATTATGCCCATATAAGTGCACCTCTTTCTTATGTCTAATCTTCTTCTCCTTTGTTCTCATCATATTCATCGATATATTCAAGAACATTTTTAGATTCATCTTTATTTTTAGGTTCAGGTATATTATATAATGTTTCACTTGTTTCTAGTGAATTATTATTAATATGTTTTTGGATAACTAAATCATTGTATTTTATTGAGTTTAATATTGTCATACCCCTTGATACAGCATACTTTATGTTATCTTCTTTTACCTCTACCTCTATTATAGCATAATTATAACACAACTCAACAAAAAAATCTTCATTATTTTGAGTTATTCTTAAGTACCCAGATTTGTCATTTGATTCAAAAGTATAATACTCATAATCATCTAATTTATGTTCAGTTGTAATTTTATTTTTATAATAATAGCTTACTACATCAATATTTAAATAATAAGTATCACCATGAGAATTTAATACTTGGACATAATCATCATCTTTTGTTATTTCAAATTCAGTTGGTAAATAATATCTATATCCTTTATTATTTGTGTTATATAATTTACTCTCCTTTTCAAGTGATGAATCTACTATTTCAGTTAATGATAAATCATTTATATTAGTAGCATTGCATCCAACAAGAAAAAATACACAAATAATAATTGTAAACAACTTTTTATACATATTTTCTCCTATATTATATATATGAATTATAACAAATTATTTATTTTTTAACAACATATATATGATTTATATTTTTTCCTAAGCCTATAAATTTATCTTCATATTCTGTAGTATATTTATCAAAGTAATTTGTATCTGTTTTAATTACTTCATATCCATTATTTGTAAAAGATTCAATTGAATACTCATATAAATCATCATTATCTGTTTTCATTTCTATAATTTTTTCACTTTTAAATATATTGTCATATTTCTTTAAGAATTCAGTTGAAGAAAGTCTTCTTTTAGCATGTCTTTTTTTAGGCCATGGATCACTAAAGTTTAAATATATTTTACTTATTTCTTTATCAAATAATTCTTCTATAAATAATGCATCAAAACAAATAAGTTTTAGATTTTTAATTTCTAAATTCTCTAGTTTTTTAACTGCACTTACTAATGGACTATCATATTTTTCTATTCCAATATAATTAGTATTTGGATTATCTATAGATTTACTTATTATAAATTTTCCTTTTCCTGTTCCAATTTCTATTTCTATATCATTATTATTTCCAAACAATTCATTCCAATTACCTTTATATTTAGTTGGCTCTTTTACTAAATATGGAGAATTATTTATTATAATATCTGCATTTTTAATATGTTTAAGTCTCATAAAACACCTCAGTTAAATATTATACACTAACTTCTTATATTTGTCATATATTATTATAGGTGATTTAATGAAAGAAAGAGATATGTTCTATCAAAATGTTAATCAAGGCTACTCTAATCCAGGTATGTTTATACCACCAAATGGTTATAATATGAACACTACTTATCAAGCTTATGGTCCTAATGTTATGCCAAATAATTATCAAAATCCAAATACTAATACATATGTAAATGATAATAATTATGAAGATAGAATTAGTAAGCTTGAAAGACAAGTTAAAAACTTAGATGGAAGACTTTCAAAATTAGAGAGTACAACTAATGAGGTTGATGATAATTTCTATATGATATAAAAACTCAATTTGAAATTGAGTTTTTGCTTGTCTTATTAACTTTTACTGTTTTTTCTTTCATAGATATTTTATTTTTTCCACTTATATTAATGCCTCTTAATAGTACTATATACTTCATAGTTACCACCTTTAACTAATTATATCATCATTATAATGATTTACTTATTGTTTTTTGTGAGATTTTTGGAAAATCCACTTAATTTTTTGCTGTTTTTTATCCAATTAATAAAATCTATAGTAGCATCTGTTCTCCCATCATTTCTATTGTTGCGTTCTTCGTCTGTCATTTCTGCGAGTGTTTTATCACAATTTTTTGGTATAAAAGCATACCATAAATTAGATTTAGCTTTTTTTAATTCATTTCCTCTTAATTCATAAGATAGTGAACCTTCACTTTTACCAAAGAATTGAATATAATTTTCTCCATCATAATAAGTTAAACAATCTAAAAAGTAACAATATCTATCTTTTATATCTTTCATTATTTCTAATACTTTTTCTGGTTTACTTGCTACTTCACTTCTTTTTACAAATGCTCCTGGATAAAATGGATAATTTGGATAGCTCCTTATATAAAATCCACAATCCACTACAAAAACAGGTGTTTTAATTTTTTCATATGCTTTTTGTGCTTTAACATAACTTATCAATTTAATATCATTTATATTAGGTTCTTCTAAATCAATGTTAGCATATTCTATTTCTAATCCATGATGCTCAAATTTTTCTTTAACTGAAATATATTTTCCATAATTACCTGTAACATATGTTATATTTGTCATTATTTATATCTCCTTCAATAAAAAACTCTTTAAGTAATTTATATCACTTAAAGAGGAAGCTATTATGTCACTTTAGTATTTTTCATTTAATAATTCTATTTTAATTATTCTATTTAAATAAAAATGTCTAATCTCTTGTTTATTTTCACAGAATGCAGCTACTCCCCACTCATTATCTAATACAATTAATTCATATGGTCTAATTATTCTTTTTGTTTTATTATCATGTTCTTTTGAATAATATTCTATATAACATTTATTTTTTGAATTTATGGCTTTATTTAATATATTATAAGTTTCTTTATTTTCTACTATGGCTGATACAGGCTTATTCATATTTTCTGGTAATTTTACATTTTGATTTAAGTAATATCCTCCATATGGACCTCTAATTGACTCAATATATATTCCAGCACACTCTAGTTCATTTTTATATTGTCTTATCATTCTTGGAGAAACTTCAATCTTTTCTGCTAGTGCTTTTATACTGTATTTCTTGCCATTTTGTAGTAGTCTTAATAACATAATTGTATTTGATAATTTAGTCATAGTAGCCTCTTTCGTTAGTTATTATATCATCATTGATTATTATTAACTAGGTATTTAATTACTTATTTAATTTTTGCTTTTCAAATTTTAATTCTTTTATTTTCATAATATCAATACCATATTGTTCATATATTGATACTACATCTAAAGTTGTATAATCTTTTTTTGTATAACCTAATAATTTTAATGTATTTAGTACATCTTCATCACTTTTTCCTTCTATTTCGGCATAAGTAGGAATCATAGGCCATGAATCGATAGAAATTTCAACTCCATTTAGAACATACATTTTGCGATAGTTTTCTTGATAATTTCTACTCTTATATCCTAAACTTTCAAGTAATTTATTTGCATTATCAAATGAATCTACAACTATTTCACTTTCATCAGTACCACCTATTTCATTTTTATCCTTTACTTCTTTCACTGTAAGCGTAGTTTTATTTCCATTAGTTCTTAATCTTATCCACTTATTAGGATTTACTGGTATAACATCATATACATATCTTTTTTGTAAGCTATCACTAACTAATTTGGCACCTAATTCTAATAGTTTTTCTTCAAAATGATTGTCTATTTCTAATATAGTAACTTCATATTCTTTATTCATATCATTCTCTCCTTATTCGTATTATACATTATTATATTTGTTTTTCAAATTCTGAATTTTTATTTTTTTCATTAAAAAAGATTGAAATAAATATTCATTTCAATCTTTATTCACATTTCTAGATAAATTATTTATTATTAATTGCAGCTTGTGCAGCAGCTAATCTAGCAATTGGTACTCTGTATGGACTACATGAAACATAAGATAATCCAACTCTATGACAGAAGTCTACTGAACTTGGATCTCCACCATGTTCTCCACAAATTCCTAATTTAATATCAGGTCTTGTTTTCTTACCTTTTTCTACAGCCATCTTAATTAGTTCTCCAACACCTTCTTGATCGATACGTGCAAATGGATCACTTTCAAAGATTTGTTTAGAATAGTAATCGCCTAAGAATTTACCTGCATCATCTCTTGAGAATCCAAATGTCATTTGAGTTAAATCATTTGTTCCGAATGAGAAGAATTCAGCTTCTTCAGCAATCTTATCAGCAGTAATTGCTGCTCTTGGTATTTCAATCATTGTACCAATTTTATAATCTAATTTATAATTTTGTTCTTCAAATACTTGATTAATTGTTTCAACAACAATATTTTTTACATAAGCAAGTTCTTTCTTTTCTCCTACTAGAGGAATCATGATTTCAGGAACTACTTTTAATCCAGTCTTATCAACATTGATAGCTGCTTCCATAACAGCTCTTGTTTGCATTTTTGCGATTTCTGGATAAGTAACTGCTAATCTACATCCTCTGTGTCCCATCATTGGGTTGAATTCATGTAGTGTAGCAATTTTTTCTTTTAATGCTTCAAAAGTCATTCCTAATTCTTTTGCTAATGGTTTAATTTCTTCATCTGTATGTGGAACAAATTCATGAAGAGGTGGATCTAAGAATCTGATTGTAACTGGGTTACCTTTCATTTCTTTATATAATTCTTCAAAGTCTCCTCTTTGCATTGGCAATAATTTAGCTAATGCTTTTTCTCTTTGTTCTACTGTATCAGATACTATCATTTGACGAATAGCAAATATTCTTTCTGTTTCAAAGAACATATGTTCTGTTCTACAAAGTCCGATACCTTCAGCACCAAATTTAAGAGCTTGTCTAGCATCTTTTGGAGTATCAGCATTTGTTCTTACACCTAGTGTACGAGTTTCATCTGCCCATTTCATAAATGTTTCAAAGTCACCACTGATTTCTGGTTCAACAGTTTTAATTTGTTCACCATATACTTTACCAGTACTTCCATCTACTGAAATGTAATCTCCTTCTTTAAATACTTTTCCATCTTTTGTTGTTAATGTTTTGTTTTCCTCACTTATTGTTAGTTCACCACATCCAGAAACACAACATCTACCCATACCACGAGCAACAACTGCAGCATGTGATGTCATACCTCCACGAATAGTTAATACTCCACGTGCTAAATTCATTCCTTCAATGTCTTCTGGAGATGTTTCTAATCTAACTAAAATAGTGTCTTCTCCTCTTTTAGCAGCTTCTGTAACTTCTTCAGCTGTGAAATAAATCTTTCCACAACCTGCTCCTGGAGAAGCAGCTAATCCACTAGCAATTGGAGTTGCTTTCTTTAATTCATCAGCATCAAAATTTGGGTGAAGTAATTGATCTAAAGCTTTTGGTTCAACTTTTAATAAAGCTTCTTCTTTAGTAATCATTCCTTCATTATATAAATCTACAGCTATTTTTAATGCTGCTTGACCAGTTCTTTTTCCGTTACGAGTTTGTAACATGAATAGTTTACCATTTTCAATAGTAAATTCCATATCTTGCATATCTTTATAATGTTTTTCAAGAATATTACAAGTTTTTACAAATTCTTCATATGCGCTTGGCATAGTTTCTTTTAATGTAGCTATTGGTTGAGGAGTTCTTACACCAGCAACAACATCTTCACCTTGAGCATTCATTAAATATTCACCATAAAGAACTTTTTCTCCTGTAGCTGGGTTTCTTGTAAATGCAACACCAGTTCCACAGTCATCACCTTTATTACCATAAACCATTTCTTGAACGTTTACAGCTGTTCCCCAAGAACTAGGAATATCATTCATTCTTCTATAATAAATAGCTCTTTCATTATTCCAACTTCTGAATACAGCAGTTACTGCTTCGATTAATTGTTCTTTAGGATTTTGTGGGAATTCTACACCAGATAATTCTTTATAGATATCTTTGAATTTCATAGCTACTTCATACATATCATTTTCATCTAAATCTGTATCGAAGTGAGCACCTTTATCCTCTTTAAATTTATCTAAAACTCTTTCAAATGAGCTCTTAGAATATCCTTTTACAACATCTGCGAACATCATTATGAATCTACGATAAGAGTCATAAACAAATCTTTTATTTTTAGTTTCTTCAACAAAGTTTTTACAAACTTCATCATTAAGTCCTAGGTTTAATACAGTATCCATCATACCAGGCATACTTGCTCTAGCACCACTTCTTACTGAAACTAATAAAGGATTTTTTAAGTCTCCCATTTTTTTACCAGTAAGTTTTTCTAACTCTTCTAGTTTTTCATAGATTTCATCTATTATGTCTTGACTAATTTTTTGTCCAGCATCATAGTATGCAGTACAAGCTTCAGTCGTAATAGTAAATCCTCTAGGTACAGGTAAACCAATACTAGTCATTTCTGCTAAGTTAGCACCTTTGCCACCAAGAAGATTCTTCATGTCCTTGTTTCCTTCAGAAAACATGTAGACATATTTCATATAATACACTCCTTTCCCTTAAGTATTTTCATACTTAACTCAACAAGAACTATTATACCAAATGCTTTATAAATTGAATAGAATTATTTTAAAAATTTTACAAAAAAAGCTATAAATTATTATAGCTTATTCTTCTAATGCTGTTATTCCTAAAACCTTTTCTAAATAACATTTTCCACAAAGTGATTCATATTCTACATGATTTTCACCATCTATTGCTACTTGTTCTCCACTTGATGTGAATTTTCCGTTTACTATTCTTCCATTAAATTTAGCTCTTTTACCACATCTACATATAGTAATTAACTCTTCCATAACATCGCTTACTTCAAATAATCTTAAACTTCCTGGAAATGCAATTGTTTTAAAGTCACTTCTAAGTCCATAACAAATAACTGGTTTGTTTTTTAATTTTGTATACATAAATAATTCGTCAACTTGATCTCTACTTAAAAATTGAGCTTCATCTACTAAAATACAAACTATATCTTCTGATAGTTTATTTAAATAATTTGAAAGTTTTTCGTCTTGTTTAATAATGTGATCCACTTTTCTTTTAAGACCTATTCTTGTTACTATTTTATCGTTTCCTTTAGTATCAATTCCTGGTTTTAATATAACTACTTTCATTCCTCTTTCTTCATAGTTATGTGCAACTTGTAATAATAAAGTTGTTTTTCCTGAATTCATAGCTCCATATCTAAAATATAATTTACTCATCCTTATCCCTCCTTGGAAAACATTCATAATAAACTTTTTTTAAATGTTCATTAGTTACATGTGTATATATTTCTGTTGCTTTTAAACTTGAATGTCCAAGCAACTCTTGTACTACTTTGATATCGCATCCATTATTCAACATATCTGTTGCAAATGTATGTCTTAGAACGTGAGGTGTAACATGTGTTTTAATAGATAGTCTTTTCATAATATTATCTATTATATATCTTACGCCTCTTTCAGTTAATTTTCCACCCCTACTATTGATGAATAAATATCCTTCAGTATTTTTATGAGTTAATAAATATTCTTTCAAAACATCTTCTGCATATTCTCCATAATATACAATTCTTTCTTTATTCCCTTTTCCACAAACTACTATTCTTCTATTATTAAAATCAATATCATTAATTTTAATATTAACTAATTCACTTACTCTTAATCCAGTAGCATATAACATTTCTATTATAAGTCTGTCTCTTACACCATCTTTATCATTTGTTGATTCTCTTATAATATCTAATAAATCATTATAATAAACAAATTTAGGTAGTCTTTTATCTACTTTTGGATAAGATATTTTATATAATGGATAATCTTTTTTATCTATATAATTATTTTTATATAGAAATTTATAAAATGATTTTAATGAACTTATTTTTCTTCTAACAGAAGTTGGTTTTTCTTTTTGAAGATTTAAATATTCTAAATAATCTCTTATATCTTCTTCTTTTACATTATTCAAATCTTTTTTTACAAATAATCTAAAATAATATAAATCATTTATATAAGACATTAGAGTGTTATTTGAGTAATTCTTCTTTTGAATCTCATTAATAAAATCATTGATTAAAATATTTTTAGTAAATTCTTCCTTATCCATAAGTTAATTATATTATAAAAAATAAAAATAATAAAGAGACACTTTATTTTAGTGTCTCAAATCTATATTAAACACCATTGGTGTCCATTAATATTTTATGGATTATAGTTTAGAATGTTCATATTATTTATTAGTCGGATAGTATTATTATATTCTACTGTTTAATTTGTATACTTCTAATAAGGATTTTTAGATAGTATTTATTTCTTTTACTATCTACTATATTGTATGTGATAATTGAGTTTTTTAATAATTGATAATGCCTATATTTTATATTATATTATATTTTCTAATTATAATTTTATTATCAGAACAATATTCTATTACAAATTTATTCTCTTTTTTGCAAATCAAAATACCAATTGTTTGATTATTATGTATTTCTTTAATGTTCTTGTCTATATAATTCATGTATTTTTGTACTTGAGAAATATATTCTACTTTAAATTCTGTTATTTTTAATTCAACAACTACATATGCATTATATTTTATATTAAAGAGAAGTAAATCAATATAATTATACCTATCTCCAATTTTTATTTTATATTCACTACCTATAAAACAAAATGAATTACCTAGTTCTTTCATGAATGATTCTATGTCTTCTAGTATCAACTTATGTAATATTTTTTCATTAATTATTTCACCATTGTGTTTATTTTTTATTAATATTGGATTAGGAATAGTATCGCTTATTTGAAGTTTTTCTTCAGTTATTAATTTATTCTTTGCTTCGTTTGATAATCTATCGTATTCTTTATTTTTCACAATTTCTTCTAGTTGGCGCTTTGGCAGTTTTTTTAGTGCTACTTGTGAAGCATAATAATATATTTTATCAATATCTTTAATTGGTATCAAAATTAAGCAATGACTCCAATTTAATTGTTGCACCAATGGTGCGACTTTTTCATTACTAAATATTAAAAATAATTGTTTCATTCTGTATAAAGTACTTCTATTGTACTTCTTGCCAACTTCTAAAGTTAATTTCTTAGAATATTCATTTATTATTTTATCACCATATTTTCCGTTAGCTTCATTAAGTAGACTTCCTATTTCAAAATATGTAATAACAGTATTTCTTTCTTTTGAATAGTCTTTAACTTTACAATAAACTTCGTTATTAATTATTTTATATTTTATAGTTTCATAATAATCCATTATCACTCCTTTCTATAAAATGTTTAATATTATTATTTTGTTCTCATCTCATAAATTTGTTTGCATAATTGTCTAGTACGTTTACCATGTCCAGGTATTTTTATATCTTCTAGATTTCTATATATATTAGGAATTTTTATATTAAACCTTTCACATTCTTCTGCTGTGATTTCTTTGAATGCTGGACATGGAAGAACATCACCATTAAATTTTATATCTAATTTTTCTAGCCCTGCATTGCATTGATGTGTATCTACATCTTGAAAAGGAAGACCAATTCTTATATTTCCAGAAAATATTTTTTTGCCTTTTTCTAAAAATTCAAAGAATTCTTGTTTATCTACTTGATTCAATGATAAATTTTCTGCATTAAACTTTCCTCGTCCTTGAGGTAAAAAATTCAATAAACTTATTTGTTCAACTTTTATAATTTCTAATAGTTCTAATAAATCTAATATTTCTTTATAATTAGGTTTCATAGGTACAAAATGAACATCTATATTTAATCCTTCAAAATGTGCATCTGAAAGAGATTTTAATGATGCTTGTCTTGCTTGTTCATTTCTTCCCATTAAGTAACTATCTGTCTCTGACTTATATCCTTGCATGTCAAAAACAATTTTATCTAGTCCTATATTTTTTAATTCGTTAAATAATCTTCTATCTATAGAACAATATTTTTTCTTTTGAATGAATTGTTCATGATATCTTTTTATTTTTGATTTTAGATATTCATTTTCAGGTTCGAATTGTTCTATTTCTTTAATAGCTTCATTTAATTCTGATAATATGATTTGTTTATCATATGGATCAATCTCTTGACCTTCAATAACTCCACTTGTGAAAATAACTGTTCTTATACCATATGATTTTGCATATGAAACCATTTTTATTAAATCAGGATGTAAAAAAGGTTCTCCTCCTGATAAAGACAATTCTTCAATACCACCATTCATCATAAAATAATCAATTACTCTTTTAAAATCTTCAAATTTTATAATTTGAGTTTTATTACAATTTGAATTAGAAGAACAAAATTTACAATTATTTAAACATTTTTCTATTATTTCAAAACATAAATCTTTAACCATATTACCACTCCATTAATTATGTATTATAGCATAATGTGTTATAATTATAAAAGGTGATTTTATGAAACTAAATAATGAGTTTAAAGAAATTAAAAATGATGAATATATTAAAAAAATTGATGGATCTGGTCTTGATAAAATAACAAATGAATTTTTTTCTTTAATTAGTGAAGCAAATCAATTAAGATTACAATCTAACATTGCAAATATGGATCAAGTAGTTGTTTCAACTAATGAAAAGCCTGTTATAGGAACTCAAGCTTTAGATACTTGTTTTGGAATTCTTTTTTATGATAGAAAAAATAAATTTGGTATTTGTGGTCATGCTGACCCTAATAGCATTTCTTATATTATTATAGAAATGTTAAAACAAATTCCATTAAATACAGACATTGAAATTGAATATGTTATAGTACCTGGATATCGAGCAATTGAACAGAAGAATTTTAAAGCAATAGATGAAATAAGAAGTTTATTAGATAGCTATACATCAATTTATCCAAAAATAAATTTTGTTTCTTTAAAGACAAGTCTAAATCCAGTTATGCCTAGTGGACTATTATGCTATGATTTTGCTTTTGACACAAGAACAGGATTGGATGTTACTGACATAGTATTTAGAAATACTATTGTTGAGCAAAATTCAAGACACCTTTAGCTTTAATTTTAATTTTTTATGGACTACAAGTCCTAATTTTATATTCATTTTTATTTAATTCTATTTCAATAGTTCCATCTTTGTCTGTTCTATAAATCTTACTATTACTTAAAATATCTAATACAGACTCTTTTGGATGACCATACCTATTATTTCTACCTACACTAATTATTGAATGTTTTGGTTTAATAATATCTATGAAATGTTTACTAGAAGAAGTGTTTGAACCATGATGTCCTACTTTTAAAAAATCTATATTTTTCAAATTATATTTATTTATTAAGTCATTTTCCTTATTTAAACTTGAGTCTCCCATAAAAAGAAATTTATAATTATTATATATAAAATATATTACTGTTGAGTTATCATTTTCATTATCATATATTCTTGTGTTTAATATTTTTAGATTAATATTATCTATATTTAATTCTTTAATACATGAGTAATATTTGATTTTTTTATCTTTTAAAGCATTTATTAGTTCTAATTCTAATTTATTAGATTCTCCACAATTGAAAATTACATTTTTTACTTTAAAATTTTTAATTAAATCAATTGAATAACCCATGTGATCTGTATCTCCATGTGTGATAAAAAGATAATCTATTTTTTTGATTCCCAAACTTTTATAGAATGGTATTAGTGAGTCTATCATTTGATTAGACTCTTTATTTTTTATGGCCCAAGGTTCTTTTTTATAGTTTATTTTTCCTCCTGTATCAATTAATATTGTATTATTATTTTCTGTTAATATTAGTATATTATCTCCTTGACCTATATCATTAAAATATACATACATTTTAGAGTTAAAATTAGGTTTTATGAATAAATATACTATATATAATAAAAGTATTAAAAATAAGCGTTTATTTAGCTTAATAGATGATATTAAAATTAAATAATAAATAATAATTTCTATTAAACTTATTTTTTTAAATATAAAACTAATATTTAATGCTTTACTACTTAAGTAAGATACTTTTTCCATAATAAATATTAAAAAGTTAAGTATAAAAAATAATTTATTAAAAATAAATGATAATAAAGAAATTGGAAATACTAAATAAGAAACAAATGGTATAAAAAAGATATTATTTATAAAACCTATTATATTTATTTCATAAGATAGATTTATTATTATAGGTAAACTTGATAAAAAAGATATTATACTTATTATTATGATTGAATATTTTTTATTAATTTTAAAGTTTTCATTAAATAAAATAATAAAAAAAGTTATTGTGAATGATAAAATAAATCCTATATTAAATATGTAAAAAGGATTTATAAATATTAAAATAGTAAAAGTTACATACAAAATATATTTAGGTTTAATATAGAAATAATATATTTTATTAATATTATAAAGTATAAAATATATTACTGCTCGTAATATTGATGGCGTAAATGATGCTATAAAGGCAAATAATATTAAGAATATACTAGTAATTATTAAAGAGATTTTTTCATTCATTTTTAACTTTTTTAGTGTGTAGATAATTATACTTGAAAATAATGAAACATGTAAACCTGATAATGCAAATAAATGAGTAATACCATTTATTTTATATTGATTATATATTTCATTTTCTATATATGAGCTTTTACCTAAAATGAATGCATAGAGATATTGATTATTTTTTATATTATTAACTTTATTTATTATTTTATTTTTGAGTTTTAAAAAAATATTTTTATTCTTATTAATTAGTTTATATGATTCAATATTTAAAATATAGTTTTTATAATTATACTTTAAATATTTTTTATAGTTAAATGTATTTTGAATTGTATTATTATTTGGTAACTTTAATATACCTTTTATATAAATTGTGTCACCTATTTCAAATTTAAAATTATCTTTTTCATCGATTGTTTTAAAATAGTATGTACCTACTATTTCATCATAAAATTCTAATGATAATTTGTTTCCATCAATTTTTATAGTTTTAATTTTTAAAATAAAATTATTGTCATTTAAATCATATTTATTTAGAGGAATATATTTTTTGTTATATATTATTATAAACAATATGCTTATTATAAGTAATAGATAGTAAATAATATCAAGTAGTAATATTTTCCTTAATCTTAGAGAAAATCTTTTCACTAATTCCTTTTATATTTTTTAGTTCTTCAATAGATTTAAATTTGCCATTTGAAGTTCTATATTCAATTATTAATGCTGCTTTTGATTCTCCTATTCCATTTAATGTTTGAAGTTCTTCTAATGAGGCGGTGTTTATATTTATTTTATTGTTTGAAGGCTTTACTTCTTCTTTTGTTTCATTTTTTATATTACTACAATCACATGGTACTTCTATTATATTTTCTTGTTTTTGTGATTCTTCTACTTCTTTATTTGAATAAATGATTATTACGTCACCATCTTCTAGTTTTTTTGATAAATTGATGTAATTAGTGTTTGCATCTTTATTTAATCCACCAGAAGCTTTAATTGCATCTATAACTCTAGAATTAATATTTAGTTCATATACACCGGGAGTTTTAACACTTCCTTTGATATCAACAAATATTTTTTCTTCATTATCATTAGAGCATTCATTTGATTCTTTTATTTCTTCTTGTTCTTGTGTTTCTTCATCTGTTTTTTCTATTTCTTCTATTACTGGAGCATCATAAGCAATTTTACTAGCGCTTTCTATCTTTTCTTCTTTTCTATTAATCATTGTAAATAAAAACATAAAGCTTGATAAATTAATTAATAATAAGAAGCTTGGCATAATAAATTTCTTATAATTAATAGTTTTTAAATAGTTTAAAAATTTATATCTAAACTCTTCCAACTTTCTCCTTTCTATATATTCCTCTATTAATATAATTCGCAAAAACTTTTTAAAACACTACTTTTTTTGCATAAAAAAAGAAGATTTTCATCTTCTTAATTTAATTCTATTGGAGTATTCTTACTATTAATTACAACATAAGCTACTGTAAATGATAATACTACTATTGCAAATAATATTGCAATGTTTGTTACTCCTGTTTTAGGATTATAAGCAAATTCAAATGCTTTTTGAATATTTACTCCTACTATTTTTCCACCAGATATTACATCTTGAGCTAATGGTGTATAAGAATAATAAATTCTTCCTCTATCTGTTGATGGATTAAATGAATAAGCATTTATAGTTGAAGCTTCAACTTTTAAACTTGCTATTTTTGATGATTTAGTTACTTGAATATAGAATTTTTGATTTGGTCCTAATTTAGTAACTTCTGCTCCACTTTCATCTATTAATTTAATTGCATCTTTATTGTCACCTGAAATTTTAATTTCAAATCCTTCTACTGATAATACATCATAAGAAATTGAATATGGTCCATATAAATACGCATCTTTTGTTTCTTTAGCTACTTCTTTTCCTGCTTCTGGTTTTACAACATCAATTGTATTTGAGAATGTTAGATTACCATAATTAGTATAAATATCTCTATCTGCAATTAAATATCCATATAATGTATTTAATTGTTCACTTCCTTCTAAAGTTTTTCCTAATTTAACATCTGTTTCTACATACATATTATTTGCTTTCCATATTGCATATTGAATTGTAGAATAAACATAATTTTCAGCTAATGCTTTTAATTGTTCATCAGTTAAAGTTTCTCCTGTATGTAATGCTTTAACTTCTTCTAATAATTTATTATAGTTTGCTCCAGCTACTTCTAATGATTCTTCTATTCCTAATGTTGGATAACTATGTTCAATAATCCATAATGCATGATTATATGTCTTTTCAGCATCTTTTTCAGTTATAAATTTACTAAATAGAATGTCATCTAATGTGAATTCTAAAGTGTATTTTGATTCATCTTGACTTCCTAAATCTTTTGGAAGTAATGTTACTGTTGCAGCAGTTACTTCTGTATAAACTATTTTAGTTACATAAACTGTTACTTTATCATTTCCTGCTTTGATTGTATTAATAAGATCTTCTTCTGTTTTACCTTCTGGTAAAGTATAAGTTATTTCAGGTTCAAATCTCATACCTAAAGCTTTTTTGAAAGCTTCTTTTAATTCTTTCTTGTTATATAATGCAAATTTAACATATTCATTTAATAATGTTTTATTATTAGTTACTGTTGGATTTTCTTTAGTATAATTTACATAATTTTCTTTTGGATATTTTAGTTCTGGATTTAAACAATATGCAGAGAACCAAGATTCATTTAATGCTTGAGTTTCTTTATTATAATTTTGAGCTAAAATTATTTTTTGCATTTTTGATTTTCCAGCAACTCTTTCATTATCTTCTTTTGAAGTTGTAAATTTAATTTTACTAAAGTCAAATGTTTCATCTACTTGACCATACAAAGTATCATCTTGTCCAGGAATAACAGATGGTGCTTTGGCTGTTGCTGCATTAACACAAGTAAGTCCAATAAATAATGTTAATACAGTTAAAAAACTTAATAAAAATTTCTTTTTCATATCAACTCTCCTTTATTTTATATATTAATATTAGCACAACTTTTTACAAAAGTACATAAAAAAAAGAAAAATCAAAATTAAATTTTTCTTTTAAATGAGTAACCTTTTTTTGAATATTTTCTTTTATCTTCATAGTAATAATCTAACATTGCAATAAAACATCTTGTTCCATAACTATCTTTTATAACTTTGCGTTCTAACATAATATCTATAGTTTCTTTTAAATGTCTATATTCTTCTTCTCTCATTTGTATAACAAGACTTCTTACATATGTGAAAGTTAAAAGTATTCTTCTTGAATTAATTGGATGAAAGAAACTTTTTTCACTCATTACACTCATCTTTTTTATATATTTAGTTAGTTCTAAAAAATTCTTAGCTGATATTAATTCATCATAGTCTTCACTAGGCTTTTGATTGTCATATTCACCACAATTAATAAATGCGTATTCATATTTAGAATTAATTAAAACATTTTTTAAATAACTACTTTTTTGTTCAACAATTAATTCATCTAGAAAGTCTAAAAAATATTTATCTCTTGTACTTTCTCCTATAAAATACACTGTTTTATCTATATTTGCATCATCTATATAAAATTTCATAAAAATACTAGATAACTTATTTGATATTCTCATAGAAATAGCTTTTCGTCCTAGATTATCATTAAATATTATTCTTTCTGGAGAATGAAGTGTTCTTTCTAAATCTATTTCTTCTTCTGAATCTTGATATAATTTTAATAATAAGTTTCTTACATACTCTTTATTTTTAATCGTATTTTTTTCTATTTCTTTATAAATTGAGTCTTCTATACTTTTTAATATATTTACTGATTTTATTAATTCTTTATATCTAGTAGAATTAATTCCATTTTTAATTTCTTCTTGAGCAAGAGCAATATATGTATAATATATTTTTTCAGATATTGATTGAATACTTTTGTATATATCTAATGGCTCCATATTTTACTCCTTACTACATTAAAAATTATATTATAAAGAAAAAACATTGTCAATTTTGACAATGTTATAATCCAAGTGTATTTTCACATTCTTTATCGTAGTAGCTTTGATCTATTAATTTCATAAATAGTTTTGTACCATAAGAATCTTGTATTTGTTGTTGATCAATAAGACTTTGAATTTGCTTTTTTAAAATTTCTTTATCTTCTTCATCTACATTTAATAATCTCGCTCTTACATAAATAGTTGTTAATAATATTTTTCTTTTATTTCCTGGTATAAGTGCCATTTCCATATTTATTTTTGATACTTTATCTTTTAGAAAATCGATTAAGCTTTCTCTCATAGCAATACTTATTTGCTTTTTAAATTCTTCATAACCAGGCATATCGAAGTTATGTTCAAACATACTATAATAGTCATATTTTGCTTCGATTAGGCTCTTTCTTGTTTCTTCATCATTACTTTTATCATTTATTTCAATATTTAAAATACTTTCAATATCATCGATAGATTTAACAATATCTACTCTTGTAGCTAGTAATGCTGCTACACTTGTAAGTATTTCTGGATCATGTAAATTTTTTTCTGTTGAACCGTTAACCTTTTTTTCTAATGTTAAATTAACATCAAAGTTCATTACTCTATTCACAACTCTTAATAATGATAAATCAGGTGTTTCAAGTTGATTAAATACTATTAATTCTGGTCTATTTATCTTTTCATAATCATCTGTTAGAAATTGTTTATTTAAACGTTTAAGAGCTTCTTTTGCTAGAGATTTATTTTCTATTGCACCCATTCTACATCCACTATAATGTACACTATATAGCTCATTTTCTATTCCTTCTAATACTTTTATTCCTTTTAGTAATGTGTTATATTTTTCTGTTCCTTCTTGACCATCTAACTCTAATTGAGCCAATGCTTTATAATTTGAACATATTAAATATGAAACTCTTAATAAACTTTCAATTAAATTTACTGCTATCATGATATTTCCCCTTCTTTGTGGCTATATATTATAATAAAAAAGTTTTTTAAAGTCAATTTACACTTATAATATTCAAATATTTTCTTATAATATAAAATGTGTTATGATTATATTAAGGAGGATTATATGAAAGTTATACAATATGGTTGTGGTAAAATGGCCAAATATACTATGAGATATGTTTTAGAAAATAATTGGGAAATTGTTGGCGCTGTCGACATTAATCCTAATGTTATTGGAAAAGACATTGGTAGTGTTATTGGATGTGAAGACAAAGGAGTTAAAATTACTTCTGTAGAAGAAGCTGATAAACTTTTTAGTGAAGTAAAAGCTGATGTATGTATTGTTACTACTATGAGTTTATTAAGTGATTGTAAGGATGCTTTATTTTTATGTGCTAAACATGGAGTTAATGCTATTACAACTTGTGAAGAAGCGTTTTATCCTATGAATTCTAATCCAAAATTAACATTGGAAATTGATGAACTTGCTAAAGCTAATAATTGTACTATTACAGGTTCTGGATATCAAGATGCATTTTGGGGTAATTTAATTAGTACTTTAGCTGGTACTACTCAAAAAATAACTAAAATCAAAGGAAGTTCTTCATATAATGTGGAAGATTATGGTATTGCATTAGCTAAAGCTCATGGAGCTGGTTTTACTAGTGAACAATTTGATAAAGAAGTTGCAGCTAATGATAGAATTAGTGAAGCAGAAAGAAATGAAATCATTAATTCTGGAAATTATACTCCAAGTTATATGTGGAATGTTAATGGATGGTTATGTGACAAATTACATTTAGATGTTGTTAGTCAAACTCAAGAATGTGTTCCACAATATTCAGATACTGATATTCATTCAACTACTTTAGGTATGGATATTAAAGCTGGTACTGCTACTGGTATGAGTGCTGTTGTTACAACTACTACTAAACAAGGTGTAATTCTTGAAACTCAATGTATTGGTAAAGTATATGGTGAAAATGATTGTGATAAAAATGATTGGACAATCGAAGGTGAACCAAATACTAATTTAGTAATTACAAGACCTTCTACTGTAGAACTTACTTGTGCTGCTATAGTAAATAGAATACCTGATGTAATTAATGCACCAAGTGGATTTGTTCCAACATCTAGAATGGGAGAAATGAAATACTTAGTTAAATAAGTTATTATGGGATGAGAAATCATCCTTTTTTTATGCACTAAAAAAGAAGAATTATTCTTCAGAATGTTTCTTCTCTTCTTTTTTATCTTCTTTTTTTTCTGGTTTTGGTAATAATTCTTTTCTTGAAAGATTTAATTTACCTTTTCTATCATATCCGATTGCTTTAACAACAATTTCATCACCAACTTTTAAGATGTCACTTGGATGATTAACTCTCTTATTATCTAATTGTGATACATGAACTAATCCTTCACAACCTGGCCATAATTCTACAAAAGCACCAAAATCTTCTATTTTAACTACTTTTACAGTATATACAGCTCCGATTTCTACATCTTTTACGATGTCTTCAATCATCTTAATTGCTTTATCTAAAACTTCTTTATTCATATGATAGCAAATTACGTTTCCATCGTCATCAATATCAATCTTGACTGCATCTTTATGATTAACTGATGTTACGTTGCTTGATTCTAAAATTATCTTAGTAATAGTTTCTCCACCTTTACCAATAACATCTTTAATTTTATCTGGTGAAATCTTCATTGTTCTAATTTTTGGAGCATATTCACTTAATTCATGTCTTGGTTCAGGTATTGTATTTTCCATTACATCAAGAATTTTCATTCTTGCTTTATGTGCCTTTTCTAATGCTTCTTTAAGTACTTCACGAGTTACACCTTTAATTTTAATATCCATTTGTAAAGCTGTAATTCCTTGTCTTGTACCTGCTACTTTGAAGTCCATATCTCCCATGTGATCTTCTAATCCTTGAATATCTGTAAGGATTGTATATTTAGAATCACATGTTCCATCTTCAGTTATTAATCCCATTGCAATTCCTGCTACTGGAGCTTTAATTGGAACACCTGCTGCCATAAGTGACATACATCCTG
>OJAW01000413.1_pt1 | contig 31298 bp, 22 predicted proteins | sample 1589151 | NCBI WGS metagenome assembly OJAW01 (sample SAMN03283290) | human gut metagenome | biome: human-associated habitat; material: feces | host: Homo sapiens | place: Peru | collected 2012
TCGCCATAGTTGGGGTTGCCGGAGGCGTCGTATGTGATGTTGTCTTCGAGATGCAGCGTGTGACCGGCAACGGTCCAGTCGTTGTATGTGGCGGTGCTGTTGCCGGTCTTGTTCTGACCGAGGTAATACTGTCGGCAGAAGGCTGCCGTGGCACCGGCGAAACCGTTGTATGACTTCTTGGTGGCGAAAGTGCAGTTGTGGAACAGCACAGGATACTGCACGGCTGTGCCGCCGTTGGCTCCCACTTTCAGCACGGCATTTACATAACCGCCCTTGGCAAAGTCGGGACAGTCTACTCCTGTCTCTCCCTTCCAGGTGTCGGGCCATGTGGCGTCGCTGAAATTGATGTCGATTACTTTTGGATAGGTTGATGAGTTGCTCCATTGCGCCATTACCGACGTGGGGTCGAGACTGCCCTCGATGGTAGCATAGGCTGGCTGCAACGCCAATAGCGCCAAAGCGACGATACCGGCATTTCTGATTTCCTTTAGCATATTGTTTTGTTTATAGTAGTTTTGTTGAGATTTGGGCCTCCGGAGGGGAGAGGTAATCAATTTTGCAAATATAGCATTTTCCCTGACAAGTTCAAAGGAAGGACGAAAAAAACTCCCGCCTGACGAAATGCCTGACGGGAGTTGTTTTTTCATCGATACGCTAATCGGTGTGGACGTTGTCCATATTGAGAGATTGTTACTTAACGATCTTTGCTGATGTGCCGTCGCTATACTTCACGATGTTCACTCCGTCCTGCAAGCTGCTCACCTGTGCGCCAGCCAGTGTGTAGATAGCTGCGATGTTCTTTACGGTTGTAGTCTCTGCCGAGCTGATGCCGTCAACGCTACCACCCTGGGCAACGAACTTGATCTGATGCAAGCAGAGGTTCTTGTTGCCACCGGCCATCAAAGCATACTGACGGCCAGCCTCTACCTGAGCCTCAACGAAAGCAGGAGCGTTCTCTACGGTTCCGTTCTCACCATCGTTGCGGAAGTTGTTCGTTGCGATCATTGCTCCGAACTCGCCTTCTGCCTTCTCGTCATCAGTAGCGAGCTTGTAGATACCGATCTCACGGCTGTTGTTGCCGGCATAAACACCGAAGCTCAACACACCTGCCTTTTTAGGTTTAACGGCAACGATACCATGGTTGCTTGCCTGAACCTCTGCAATCTCCTGGATGGTAATGCCTTCTTCCCAGTTGTTCTGAGCCAATGTAGAACCGGCATTCACATAACCAGTATAACCAGGATTCTCCTTCTTGATCTGAGAGAGCTTTCCTTTTGCGGTATATACTGGAGTCTTGTCAACGGCAGCTGTGATTACGAGGTCGTCGTTCTCAAACATCACTGTTCCTGCCGGAAGAGCGGCACCCATATTCCAAGCGTCTGCAACCCACTGTGCATCGAAAGCGGCAGTGATCTCATCGTTTGTCATCGTAACGGCATAAGTGTTTGCCTCAACCTGAGAAAGGATGTAAGGAGTTGTAGCCTCCTGTGCGCTGGCTGAAACCATACCCATAAGGGCGATTGCTGAAAGTAGAATTTTCTTCATAATCTTTAATTTTTAAATAGTCCTTTGTTTATATTTAAATAAAAGACGGAGTGCCGATGGTATTGTAACCATGACACTCCGCTTTTTTTTACAAGTCAACGAGAAATTCCTCGTCAGTCATTATTTCGTATATGGATTGTATCCAGGGTTCTGGCCGAACTCTGACGCATTCTCGAGCTTGTCGAGGAATGTGTTTGGAATTGGACGTATGGCATGATACTCCTGCATGCAGTCGTCTTTCGTCATACTCGGGTTGCGACCGATGATGGTGGAAGCGAACTTGCCCTGTGGAGAGTAAACACGCTTGATGTCGAACCAGCGCAGCCACTCGCCGCAAAGCTCACGGGCACGCTCATCCATAATCCAGTCGATTGTCATCTGTGACGCATTCACCTGTGCCTCGCTCAGGCTGTGGCCAGCCTTCACTACACGTGCCGTACGGATTTCGTTGTTGATCATGTCGGCAGCGGCACCAGGATTGCCAAGGGCGATATAGCACTCGGCAGCGATGAGAGGCATCTCGGCATAGCGCATTACCGGCACGTCGGCATAGCTTGCCTTCTGATTGGCTTTCTGGCCCATAAGGAGAATAGTTCCGTTCTCGTCACCATCCCAGATACGGTATTTTCTGAAGCGTGGGAATGAAGCGGCGATATACTGCGAAGTCTTGGAGTCGTAGTTGGCAGCATCGGTCTTGTAGTTGCGCAGAGGTGCACCGCCATAAGCGTTCACGTTGCCGGTGTCGTACAGCTCGTCGATGTCTACAGTGGCATAGTTGCGGCTTGTCTCGTCGCTGATGTGCTTGCGGGTGAAATAGAGCAGAGTGTCGTTCACTGCTGATTTCTTGTCCTTGAGCTCTGGCTGGTTATACTTGTTGGCCTCAGCCTCTTTCCACTTGTAAGGATACTTCGACGGGTTCAGGAAAGCTTCCTGGAAGTCGGCATCGTAGCGAGCGTCCCAATCCTCCCAGAGGTTCATGAAATAATATGTAGGCATGAGGAGTGTGCTCTCTGCCGGATAGTCGAACGAAGTCTGTGTGTTCTGGATACCGGCGTTGCCCACGAGCTTCGGCGAGAAGTATGAGTGCAGACGGTTTGGCTTGGAGTCTGCATTCAACGAAGAATTGGATGAGAATGTAGCCACCCACAGATACTCGGTGTTCGTCTTGTTGTTCTTTGCCTGCCATATCTCGTCGTAAGTGTCATAGATTCTGATTCCGAGAGCTGCCTTGTTGTTTATCACATCGAGGGCTGCATCGAGGGCCTGCTGATAGAAAGCCTTCTGAGCGTCGCTTCCTGCCTCCTCATACTGTGCACGGGTCAGAAGAACACGTGCGAGGAGTGCCTTGGCTGCCTTCTTGGTAGAACGGCCTACGTTGCCCTCATAAGGAGTGACAGGCAGGTTCTCGGCAGCGAACTTGGCATCGGGGATGATCACCTCGTCGTAGATTGTCTTGCGGTCGGTGCGCTTGGCTGTGAACTCCGGGTCCTTGGTTTCCTTGGTTTTGAGCTCTATGTCGCCGAAGAACTCAGTGAGCCACCAGTAGCAGTAGGAGCGCATGAACTTTGCCTCGCCCTCGAAGTCGCTTCTCTTGTCTGCCGACAGTTCCTTGCAGTCGTCGAGTCTGCCGATGATGGTGTTGCAGACGTTGATGTTGTCGTAGACACGGTTCCATACGTTGGCAAACTGTCCGCGGTCGCCCTGCAGGTCTACGCAGCGTGTGAGCTGCTTACCGTAGTCGTAGTTTGATCCGATGTTCTGCCAGATGTCGGCCGATCCCTCCATATAGAGGCAAGGGTCCTCACGTCCGTAGAATTTCCAACGGAAGTTGTAATACATCTGGTTCACGAGGTTCTCCATACCTTTCTCGGTAACGAAGACCGCGTCGGCACCCTCATTGCTTGGATTATATTCGTCGAGCGAGCATGAGGTGAATCCCATCGTCGTTCCGCCGAGCAGTGCCGCGATAATATATTTATTGAAATTCTTCATTTTGTTTCCTTTATTGACGGTGATTAGAAGTTTACGTTAAGACCAACGGTTACGCTGCGCTGGTTGCCCTCTGGATCGAAGTGCTTCTGCCAGTCATTCTTCACGAAGTAGAGAGGATCGTTGATTGTGGCATAGATGCGCACGTTGTTTACGCCCATTGCCTTCAATGCTGTGCGTGGCAATGTGTAGCCGAGCGAGATTCTCTTCAGCTTGATGAATGAGTTGTCGCAGTAAGAGAGGCTCTGGTAGCCAACGTAGTCGAAGAGCTTGCGGCCCTTGTAGAGTGCTGGCAGAGAGCCGCCCTCGTTTGTGCCTGCCACCCAGTAGTCGAAGTTAGAGTAGATGCCACCGGTAGAAGGGTCGTAGTTTGCCACCTTGCTCTCGCCCCACTGTCCCCAGCGGGCATAGAAATAGATTGAGAGGTCCCAGTTCTTGTAGCGGAAGTCGTTGTTGAATCCTGCAAACCAGTCTGGTGATGTGGAACCTACATAAGCGATATCCTTGTTCTGGTCGATCACGTGGTCGCCGTCGAGGTCGGCCACCTTGATGTCACCAGCCTGGAAGCGCTGTGTCTTGGCTGCGTCTTTGTAGTATGCCGTCTCGTCGGTCCAGGCGTTCACCTCGTCGGTGGTCCAGATGCCGAGATACTTGAATGTCTTGTATGAGTGGATAGGATGACCTACCATATAGGTCTGTGTCTCCTTCTCTGTACCTGTCTGCAGTTCCTTCAGATTGTCGTAGAGCTCGTCGATCTTCTCGCGGTTGGCTGAGAATGTGAGTGTAGAACCCCATGTGAAGTCCTTTGTCACGATGTTGCGGCTGTTGATAGAGAATTCCACACCGTGATTCTTCACTGAACCGATGTTCACCATAGTGGCATACTTACCGTCCTGTCCTGCTGATGTAGGCAGTGAGCGCTGCAGAAGGAGGTCGGTGGTCTTCTGTGAATACCAGTCGAAGGTGATGTTCAAGCGGCTGTTGAGGAGCACTGCGTCGAAACCGAGGTCGAAGGATGCTGAACGCTCCCACTTCGTGGTCTTGTTGGCAATCTTGTAGTAACCGTTGTCAAGCACACCGAGCAAGTAGCGGTTTGCCTGTGTGTCCTGGAATCCAAAGCTCCAGTCGGCGAAGGTAACACCGCTCCATGTAGCGTATGCGTTTACACTCTGGCTACCTGACACACCGTATGTGGCACGGAGCTTCAGGTCGTCGAGCCATGACTTGGTCTGCTTCATCCAAGGCTCGTCGGAGATACGCCATGCAAAGGCTGCTGATGGGAACCACTCCCACTGATGACCTGGAGCAAGCTTTGAAGAACCGTCACGACGGAGGGATGCCTGGAAGAGGTAACGGCCTTTCCAGTCGTACATCACACGGCCGGCATAAGAGAAGTTCTGTGCCTGCTGATAATAGCTTGAGTGTGAGAGTGCGCCCTCACCGCCGTCGTTGCTGCCCATGTTCCACCACAGGTTGCTTGCCAGTGTCTGGCCATTGGATGTAGCGCTCAGATTGTCGGCTACCTTCTTTCCCCATGTGGTGAGGAATGTCAGTGAAAGGTGATGGTCTTCCGGAAGGAGCTTCTTGAAGTTGTATGTCAACACGTTGTTCCACTCCACGTATGTAGAAGAACCCTTCGACATGTTAGACTGGCTTCTTGTCTTGCCGCTCTCGATAAGCGTAGAGTGGTTCTCGGCAATGAAGTCGCCTGAAGAGGAGTTGGTGATGTGGGTGTTGAGTGTCGAGCGCAATGAGAGTCCCTCGATCGGATGAATATCCAAGTATCCGTTTGCCACTACGTTTGTAGCGTAGGTCTCTTTCTTGTATCTGTCGCCGTCAATACGGTCGATCAGCGGGTTAACATAGTCATCGGCTGCCAGTGGATATGTCACGAGTTCGTTACCGATGCTATACTCGCCGGTTTCATTGTTGTATACGCCATAAGGTGAACCCAGCTCAAGACCGGTGTTCTTTGCCTTCATGTATGGTGAATACTCTGAACGGGTATGGGCAAGCTGGAATGTCACTCCTGCACTGATCCACTTGTGGAAGTTGTGGTCGATGTTGGCACGCAGAGTGTAACGGTCGGTACCGCCGCTCTTCTTCCACTTGTTGCCGTCGTTGGCATAGCCCACAGAGAAACGGGCTGCTGTCTTCTCTGTTCCTCCAGAAAGGGTCACGGTGTGCTTGGTGCTCCATGTGGTCTTCTTCTGCATGAGGTCTTCATAGTTTGTCCATGCGCCTGCCTTATAGGCTGCGTATGCCTCGTTGCTTGAGAAGAGCGACTGGTCGTCGGCTTCGCTGCTCCAGAGTCCGGCGTTCTGCGCTGCCAGACGACGGGTGTTGTAGTAGTCGCTTGGCGAACGGTAGTCGGCGCGGTCGGGACGGAAGGCTGCCGTAACGTAACCGTCGTAAGACACTGACATCTTGCCGGCTTCCGGCTTCTTGGTGGTGATGATGATTACACCGTTGGCTCCCTGCGAACCGTAGATGGCTGTTGAGGAGGCGTCTTTCAACACGTCGATAGACTCGATGTCGTTAGGGTTGAGGTCACTCATGCTGCCGCCCTGCACACCGTCGATGATCACGAGCGGAGAGTTGCCGCCGCTGATGGAACGGTTACCACGGATGCGGAGGTCGCTACCGTTGATGTCGAGACCTGAGATACGGCCCTGCATGGCTGAAGCAACACTGGTGGTAGGGGTCTGAAGGATAACGTCTGACTTCACTGAAGCTACCGAACCGGTGAGGTCGCGCTTCTTCACGGTACCGAAACCGATAACGACAACGTCGTCGAGCTGGTTTGACTCGGGAACCATCTTGAGCGACAATGGGGTGCCGACGGTGGCCTGCACCTTCTGGGTCTTGTATCCAACGTATGAAATTTCAAGAGTCACCTTTCCCGAAACGTTGTTCAAGGTGAAATTACCGTCGAGGTCTGTAACAGTACCGTTCTTTGTCTGTCCCATAGGGATAACGGTAACACCAATCATTGGCAGTCCTGTCTCGTCAACGATATTACCTTTCACTACCCCACTTTGCTGAACAGCTTGTGGAGAAGGGGCAACGTTTCCGTTGCCTGCGGCATTGGCTGCCACAGGACAAAGCATTGCAGAGGACAGAGCAAGCGTGATGGACATCTTTTTCAAGTTGGCACTTGAATTATACATCTTTCTTGTCTTCATAAAAATAGATTTTAAAATAATTGTATTCTTCCTTATAGTTGAGAAACGGACAGACCAGGTGTTTGTAACCATTATTAATAAAAATTCTTTTGTTTTTAACATAAACCGGTCGTTATTTTCTACTTGCATCTTGCGTTTCCTACCCAAAATTCCAATATCAACACCACATTACACCCCTCCCTACACAATAAACCACTACCCATCTGCGTTTTCTCTTAGAACAAAACATAAAGACATGCCAAATATAATAAGGAGAATCATTTTCATGCTGACGCTCATCCTGTCGGCATCATTACAGACTAAAGCCCAATACGACTTCATACGCCCCGTGAAAGACGCCATACCCGGTGGCTACAACTTCTGGGTTTACACCCCAACGGAATATTACTACACTCTCAACGAGACTCCGGTGATAATATTCCTGCACGGACAGAGCCTCTGCGGAAGAGACCTGAACAGGGTTAGACGCTACGGACCGCTCGACGCCATAGTGAAGGGCAGGCAGGTAGACGCTCTGGTGGTGGTGCCGCAAAACCCCGGCGGAGCGTGGAACCCGAAGAAGATAAACGACGTGCTGGAATGGACGAAACAGAACTATGCCTGCGACTCCACCCGCGTGTATGTCATCGGAATGAGTCTCGGCGGATATGGCACTCTCGACTTCGCCTGCACATATCCCGACAAAGTGGCGGCGGCTCTCGCTATGTGTGGCGGCTGTTCGAAGAAAGACCGCACGCCGCTCGGCAGGCTGCCTCTATGGATAATCCACGGCACTGCCGACAGGGCGGTATCCATAAGCCAGTCTAAATCGGTGGTCAACGACCTCGAGAAGTCCGGCAACGACTCCCGTCTGCGCTACACCTGGCTGCAGGGCGCCAACCACGGTGCTCCGGCACGCTTCTTCTATATGCGCAAGACCTACGACTGGCTCTTCTCCCACTCCCTGCTCGACCCCGACCGCCCCGTAAACAAGGAAATCACCCTCGACATGTCCGACCTCCCCAAAGCCTACCGTGACATGGACTTCGGCAAGGCTGACCCCGAAACGGTGTATGAAACGACTATAAAGTGATTCAGTCAGAATCGGATTGATGGGCGAGGTGGAGTTTAGCAAAACAGATCTTGATGACCGATTGAAGTTCAGCCCCAAAGCCTTAATTGAAACAAAAAAAACGGATTGTCCGAAGCCAACAACGCTCCAGACAATCCGTTTTTTCATGCCAATGCAAATGGTTACCGCCCCATGCAGCCGCGAGGTGCCGAAGGACGGTTTGGCACCACCTCACCGGCATGTTTCCGACTGAATTCCAGATTGATATCGGCAAGTTCACGACGACCGAAGATATAGTCGTCATACATGTCATCCATATCCACTCCATCGCAATCACCGTCGCAGAAGTTAAGCGACTCCTTCACGATTGCCATTCGTTCATCCACCGTAGTGTCTTTGATAAGAAGGCTTTTCTTTGTCATTTTTCTATTTTGATTTTATTGTTTTTATAATCCCAGTTTGTCCCGTTCGCTCCGAATCGTTCATCAGAGCCAGCTTGAATTTTAACTCTTTAGAACATAATCCTTATTCCTCCCGTTCGCCCCGAATCATTCATCAGAGCTTGACGGGATTGTTATTCAGAAGAGTGGCTTTTTTGTCTTCATTTAGCTCATCAGCCGAAGAACAACCGCATTTACAGGTCACAAATATACCTATTTTCTCTTAATCTGCAAATTTTGTAGAAATAAGCTCATAAAAACAAGCTTATTTTGCAAAATCAGCCCTTTTCAGCCCTTTTTCAATGCATAATAAGAAGCAAAGAGCCCAAAATCCGTGCCTCCCAGAATTAAATTACACCTCCAACTATCTGATTATCAATATCTAAACACCCGCTTGCAGAATAAGCCTGTTTAAACAGGCTTATTCTGCAAGCGGGAAGAATTGAGGAGTATTGGAGCAATAGAAACAACCATTGAGACGAGTGGAATCCCATGCTTAATAGTCCCAAGTCCGGCAGAAGCATCAGCAGAAATCGCAATGGAGATAGATATATTATACATTAGGATTAGGACAATACTAATAAGATCTTAACAAGTCTAGTGTTCTAAAATCTCTCTCACCGCTATAGCAAGCATCCAAACACTTGCCAAATATATCATTAGGTGATACTGCATCAAAAAGAGTCAGACATGATTTCACTTTCATTGCATCAATGCCACCAAGCACACGACGAGCCGTAAGGCCATGATCTTCCACTTGACTCATCAATTCCATACACACAGCAACAAGTCTTTTCCTTAACACACCATCATCAAGATAAGCCTTTGCCTCATCAATAGACCCTATGCCATAGTACTTCGAGTTATAGCTATGTCCTAAACCTTTTAACTGCGGAAATACGAACCACACCCAATGCGATCGTTTCCTACCAACCTTCAATTCCTCTATTGCAGTCTCAAATGCTTCACAACTGTCCTGTGCCTCTATGAAACGGGACAAGTTATAGATATCAGAATTTCCCATCTTTATAAAAAATTAAGGAGTTGCATTATTATGAATAATAGCGCAACTCCCATATGATATATTATTTCTTTGTCAAAAGATGCCAAATTTCACGTACCCAAAGTACGAATGAAGAGCCAATGATGATAATTACCCAGTCTATCAGTTTCAGTCCCTCCACATTGAAGAACTGCTGCAAACCTGGTAATTCAACCATTGCAATCTGACCTATAAGGATAATTGCCACAATCGTAAGCAAACCATTGCATCCCTTGAAATGCAAAGCACTGCGACCGGTCTCGAATGCCCTGGCATTGAAGAGATAGAAGAAGTGGGTCATTACGAAAGTCGTGAAGAGCAATGTCAGCTCATATGTAGACACATGCCCCTTGGCTCCCAACTGCAGATGAAGCAGATCGGTAAGCTGGTTCACCTCTGCATGCTGGAAGATATAAAGCATTCCAAGCAGCATCAGGAAGAAGAAACCACCCACACCTATAATCTCTCGAAGCATCGGTTTGTTCAGGATAAATGCTTTGCGGTCACGAGGTTTGTCTTTCATCACACTCTCAGATGGTGGCAGTGAAGCGAGAGCCATAGCTGCAAAAGTATCCATGATGAGGTTTATCCACAACATCTGCGTAACGGTAAGAGGAGACTCTGTTCCCATAAAAGCACCGCATAGAACGAGGAAACAAGCTGTAACGTTCACGGTCAGCTGGAACAGGAGAAAACGCTGGATATTCTGATACAGCGAACGTCCCCACATAACAGCCTTTCCGATACTACTGAACGAGTTGTCGATGATTGTAATATCGGATGCTTCCTTTGCAACGCTTGTGCCGTCACCCATTGACAGACCTACGTGGGCAGCACGGAGAGCAGGGGCATCATTGGTTCCGTCACCCGTTACAGCAACCACCTGATTCTTCTTCTGTAAGGTCTCAACCAGACGTTTCTTGTCCATAGGACGGGCACGAGAGATAATCTTCAGATCAAGAATGCGCTCCTGTAATTCTGTATCCGACAATGCTGCAAATTCTGGACCTGTAATGATATTACGCTCCGTATCCTTCGCATCATTCCATAGGCCAATCTGACGTGCAATTTCCTTTGCTGTTCCAGGAGTATCACCTGTTACAATCTTCACGCTTATACCTGCATCCACGCATTCCTTAACAGCAGAAGGCACATCCTGTCTTACTGGGTCAGCAATAGCTGCAACTCCGATGAAGCAGAGTTTGTCTGCTACTATCTTGTTGTCTTCAATTGCTTTATCACCATCGTTCAAAACCTGGTAGGCGAAGCCCAACGTACGCATAGCACGATTCTGATATTCTGACAATTGCTTATCAACATCCTCTTTGCTTACAGATGTTTCCTTGCAAAGGCCGAACACGATCTCGGGAGCACCTTTCACATAAAGCACCTTCTTGCCCATCAAGGCTACAGACTCTACTATGGTTGCCATATACTTGCGTTCTGTAGAGAATGGCACCTCCGCAACAGTCTTTACACTCTCACGTATAGAGCGATAATCTACACCCTTATTGTTCAACCAAAGAAGAAGAGCTCCTTCCGTAGGGTTACCAAGGATCTGCGGTTTGCTCTTGTCTGAGAAATCAATGGAAGCAGTAGAGTTTACGGCAATACCCTCATTAATAACCTCCTTCGGCGTATCGCCATATATTTTCATCTCATCCACGCTCATCAGATTCTGCGTCAGCGTTCCTGTCTTGTCGGTGCATATAACTGTAGTTGCTCCCATTGTCTCACAAGCATGCATCTTTCTTACAAGGTTGTTGGTCTTGAGCATACGACGCATGCTGTAAGCCAAACTCAAGGTAACAGCCATTGGCAGTCCCTCCGGCACTGCCACAACCACAAGCGTCACGGCAATCATCAATGTTTGAAGAACGTATGCTATGAACGGTGCAACCTGCTCCATTGAACCGAAACAGTCGGTTCCATTTGTCACGAAGTACATAATGATACGTCCGATGACAATAAGTGCAGCAAAGCCATAGCTTACCTTGGTTATCCAGTCACTCAAACCGTCGAGCTGTTCATTGAGTGGGGTCTTCACGCTGTCATCAATCTGTACTGCCTCGAACACCTTGCCTTGTTCTGTCTTATCACCAACAGCAAGTACACGGCATATTCCATGACCCTCCATAACCTTAGTGCCTTTCATCACATGGTTTGTAGGATAGGTGGCAGCCTTGTCGAAATCTTTCTCATCGACACTCTTGCCACACATTGGTTCCCCAGTCAATGTTGACTCATCCATGTGTAACGATGTGGCCTCGAGCAATACGCTGTCTGCCGGAACTTCCTCACCGGTATTGAGAATCACGATGTCGCCGACAACAATATCCTTACGAGGAATTTGCGTAGTGTTGCCATTGCGGATCACCTCTACAGGCTCATCGTCATTCACCTGATTGAGAATCGTGAATTCCTTGTCTGCCTGCAACTCAAAATAGAAGGCAAGTCCTGTTGCGAGAAGGATGGCAACGAAGATTCCTACCGGTTCAAAGAATACGGCTGCGCCTTGTCCGAGTCCGAAGAACTCATAGCATGATATACCTATCGACAACGCACCGGCAATCATCAGGATGATGATGAGCGGGTCACCGAACTTCTCCAAGAACTGTTTCCATAAAGGTTCTTTCTCTGGCGGTGTCAACACGTTGGCACCATTCTTTCTGCGGCTTTCGAGCACCTGGGCATCGGTCAAGCCTGTGTAGTGACGTTTTTGTTCCATATAGTCTAATATTTCATGATTTTCATTAATAATGATTTGTATTGCCAACTCCAATAATTCAATAGGAATATATTTTAATTCATACTCATATGGTTCTGGTGGACCTGTATGAAAATCATCAACAAGAGCGAGAACTTTATTATCTTTAAGGAAAAAACCATAAAGCATAACACCCCATTCTAAATATAATGGAATATCATTTATATTAGTTATTCCATAATCATTAGGTTTAAAACCATTTCTAATTATATCCTCATATTCATCTGCAATGTTTAGCAACAGTTCTCCATCATTGTTACAATAATTTCTGCAAAGAAACTCTATTTGATTATATATATATTGTTCCATAACAATTTTTATTTCTTATATATCAATACCATCTTGCCACTCCGCCATGATGAGAGCATGTTCCTCTCCTGCTTTGACTAAAGCTATAAGAGCCGTCCCGACAAAGAGCAGTAGCTCCTGCTGGTCGTGAGTCGTAATAAGTTGGAGATTGAACTCTATTTCCATACGAGTTTGTATAATGTCTTATGCTACCACTACCATGTCGATTATAGGAAGAATTGCCGACCTTTCGTACAGAAGTTCCCCTACGAGACGTATAAGTTTTACGAACAGGTTTACTAGACAGATACTTTGTTGAAATATATCCGACATATCCATTATATTCAACAGGAACCCACTTACAATCACAATCTTCATCTATTGTTACTGCAGTTCCTCGTGGTATTACTGTCAGAATATATGAATGAGCATTCGCCTCATACCGCAAATTAAGATTGTTCGTAACATACTTTGTAAATGCAGAACAATCCACACCACAAAGCAAACAAAGTGTCAATATTATTAAAAGAGTTTTTTTCATACGACCTAAACTTTGAAATCATTAACTTTTCCAAACGCAGCAGCGAACTGAGCAACCTTTACTCTTTGCGCACCCTTGATTGCCATTTCATAATCACATTCTTTGTCTCCCATTTTGCTTGTAACTACAAATAGCTCCAAACTCATTAACAGAAGAAAGAATATGATATAGAATGCACCAGCAACCCATCTGTTTGTGATTATAGACACCATAGCCTCAAGTTCTTCCAAAAAGCCGACATTTGCCTTACACTCCGCTCTCGTGTCTTCTTCCACAGTCAACTTTTTCTGACTCCACTCCTTTTCCTGTTCATTCAGCAACTTTATTTTCTCATTGTTTTCCTTAATCGTTTCAATCTTCGGATTAGCCACCTGATTTGTCGTAACTGACGGATTATTGACGGTTTTCATTTTCCCGCCAACAACCACAGTTTGTTGGCTATTCGTTACAGACTTCTGGATAACCCAAGGATGATTGTTAACATCTTCCTGCATCTGAGCATTTTCATTATCCAGCACACTTTTTTCATTCTGCAATGCATTCAGTTTAGCATCAATTACTCCAACTCGCTTTTGAGTCAATGATGCCGTCTGAATCTCAATATTGTCTGCCAATTGCTTATCAATATCTTTTCCGAACATTGTCTGGTCAAATATCGTAGAACCAACAATCGCCATAATAATAGCAATAAACAATCTAAACACAGCCAATTTCTTTGTTGGATTTATGGCAAGAATTATTTGACGTTCTATCATCACGACAATAGTCACAAATACCAAAGATACAAGAAGACATCCCCAAACAGGAAGACCAACGTATCGCTGGGCAAACAAAAAGCCCGTAATGCTCCAAACTATCATCAATATAAGCAATGCTGACGTATATTTACTCAACTGGCTCTTGCTTGCTTCTGAACACTGAGCCAGCATATTCGCATTCCAACCTGTAAGGCTACAACCAAATCTCAACCACCATTTCATATTGCATTCCTTTCTTTATTAATTAATAAATGGAATTAGTTTAAGCTATAGACTGCTTTACAACAGAATTATCCGTTCTAAGCATCTGTGGCATTATCTGTGGCTGACCACCTCCAAGAGATACAGTTGCTATGCCACGTAAAAATCCACACTCATATGATTGGAGAGGAATTGATGCTTCATTGGCATTGTTACGGAAATCAGCTTCCAAATCAGCAAGTTCTTTCTTATGCACATCTATCAATTGCATGTTCTTTTCAAGTTGAGCAACCGTTGTCAGCAGACCCGCAGCATTGCAATTGTCAATACGGACCTGAAGATCTTGCTTCATAACATCATAGTTAAGATTGATCTCTCTAAACACCATCAGGATTTTGTTCCTTATAAGCCTCATGTTTATATCCTTGAATGCCAAGTCACTTTTCAGCATTGCATCTTGAAAGCCTTTGTCCTCATAATTCTTATGAAGATAACCATACACAACATCTATTGGCCAACCTGTAGCATAAGACACGGTCAACGGCTTTTTATCATCTTTACTCTGGTCTGATGCTACTGTAGCGCTTTCTACCTTTTCCTCAATCTCATCAGGTGCTGCAACCGGCAATGAAATATTGACTGTTTTGTCATCATCACCTCTCTTACTAAAGATATTCAAGAATCCCATAGTCGTTTATTTTTAATTGTTAGTGTTTTATTTTTCTGTTGCAAAGATACCACTTGTGTAAACAAAACGCATGATATCTAAAACATTACAATTATTATATGGGTATGTCTGCATTTCTTCACCTGTAACATTACAACCCCTCCATTATACGCCCTTGATTCGATTAACGATATCTGATTCTGAAAACGGCAACAACCCACCAGTCTTCCAGTCTTTTACATATACCATATCCGGTTCCACATTCACATTGTATGTTCCATACGAATTCTTGGTTATCAAATAATCATTGACATTATACAACATATCCGACATTGCTATTAGACTTTTCTTTATACGGCTGAATATTGGGCGACGAATTTCTGCAGAACATACATCCGGAACCTTCTCTTTGTCTCCACCCATAAACCCATACACAATTCCGTATTGTTTCTGGAATCTGACAGTTTTTTCTTTATACATCTGCATCTGAATCCTAGAACTCGGACAATTGAAAGAGAAGCCATTATCCTTCATTAAAATAAGGAACAACACATACATTGCCTTGTCACGACGACTTAACCCATTAAGTTTCTGGCCGATATCCGGTAAGAATATCTCTTCACGGTTCGGATCTATCACGATCTTGCTTCTTATATTATTGCGCCTCAAGAAGATATCCAGCAGTTGCTTATAAAAACCATAATAAAGATATTGATTATTTGCCTCTCTCCCGATTGGAACCGTAAGAGTGTCAGAACTAAGCATAGAAGAGAAATCATCAACGAACTTCTTGACAAAATCTACAAAACCATCCTCTATCTCAACACAAAGGAGATTGGAATATTCAACATCTCCAACATAATCATTCCCTATCTTTATCAACAACGACGGATTTGTTTCACGTAGATTTTCAAGATTCAACCTGTTGCACAATATATCCTTACAGAAACTTTCCGTTGTCATCGACAGCAATCCGTCCACCACACTTTCAACACCATCCATAGAAAACGAAGGTGCAAGAAAAGAAATCATCCTACGAAACATCCCTTTATCCGTTTCCTTATAATGGTGGATAACATTAGGAATATAAACGAATTGGAAACCTGAAAACAGAAACTCTTTATATACACTCCTGTAATTATCAACAATCTGCCGATTTGTCTCAACATCAAACTTTGACTCTACATACAAAACCGTTGAATAGTCAACGCTGAAACTCTTTTTCGGAATGGATATGACGCTTACATTTTCTGATTCTTCATCACCCAAAGCCCGTTTTAAAGCAATAAGCAGCAATGCCTCTGAATGAGCACAAAAGCCATCACTCACCGTTGCATCCGTACAATCTGCCAGAACTTCTCTTTGCAAATCCTCTGCAGACACCTTCAATATGGAGATTGCCTCTGAAAAACTCATTGCCATTGCAGCCACTTCATTCTCCTGCACAAAATTATATTTCTTGCGCATCTCATCATAAAATACCATTTCACCTGTATCTATGATCCGATCTGCCTTTATCAGGTCAACAAATATCCTGACTACAGCTGTCTTCTCTGAGTTCTTCATAAGATTAATTATTTTACGACAACAATCTATACATTGCCAATATAGCCAATGTTATAGCAGCAATACGAGACAACATTGACCAAGCCTTTCTATCAGTTTTCTTCCTTACATGTCCCTCTATGAACAAAGGGACAACAAACCACAGTATGAGCGCAAGAATTATATACAGAATCATTGTTGTATTCTTTTATATTATTTCATAAATTCTTTTTCATCGATAGGAATCGCATGGAAATTATTCTCCAACCTACTATCAACAACATTTATATCCAGACGATAATTTATTTCATCGTTGGAATTTTTTATTCCGAAATCGAAGGTATCTTGGCTCCGTTCATACAACACATTACGTGTAAACTTTCCTTGTTTACCATCATCCGTTTCCTTTTCCATCCAATCATATCCATAAGCAAGCTTTAGATAATAAACGCCCTGTGGTATTTCTTGCACTGTTGTAGTTGTATTTTCTGCAACATAGACATAACGGATACATTTATCAGTTCTTAAATCCATGATTTTTACCGCCACATTACAACCTTTGCCCATTTTGATGTCAAAGTAGTTGTCCTGCATGCCATAAACGGGTTTCATACCATATTCTTCTGTCAAGTCCTCATTTGGCGTAATTGTCGTCCAACCTGCTTCAAGCAGCTTTTGTTGGGCTTGGGTAAGTTCTACCACAGAATTCTCTTTACTTTCCCTATGATGGCAAGAGGTAAAAGCAAGAAGCCCTAATGCTATTATTGTGATACGAATATTCATTGCCTAATATGTTTTTATTAAAGGGGCATTACTTTCATGACAAGTAATGCCCCTTCTATGACATTTATAAGATTCTTGAGTTCTTAGTTTACAATACCCTGACGATACATTTCATTAACCTTACCCTGAATCTCAGAATATGAAGAACCCAACTTATCCCTACGCTCCTGGCCATTGCCAAAATCGCCACGGATAACACGTCGAGCATTTTCCTCAACATCGCCACTTACAGGTGCTGATGTTACTGAAAATGGCTTTGTAGTCTGAGTAGCCGCAGGCTTAGACTGTACAGGTTTAACTGGTTCTGCAATAGTTGCAGGATTCCGCTTTGCAGGTCGTTCTGCAACCTGGTTGTCATTTGCCATAGCAGGGGTGACTGAAGAAGTTGGGGTTGCAGGAGATTCGTCTGTATTTTCAGCAACAGGCGCTTCTGAAGTGTTTGCAGGTACACCTTTACTCTCTGCAGAAACATCTTCATTAGAAGTTTCTGCTGCAGGAGCGTCATTACCCTCATTCTGATTCTCTGTATTCTGAGCAATAACCCCAGTTGGAGTGCTATCATTGCCACGTTCTCCATCCTTATTATTAATAAAGAAGAAGATGCCAGCAATAATAGCAACTGCCACAACGAGACCACCAATCACCTTTCTTGTATTTGACTTTTTCTCCGGTTGAGGAGTTAGAGATACAGATTTTGGTTCTATTGTTGACTGAATTGGAGCAGGAACTGGCTTTGGCTCAGCAACTACAGGTATTTCGGGCTGTTTCCTCTTCAAAGTAACTTTAGGACTTTCGATAGCTTCAGGAGTTTCCTCCTGAGCCACCTTAGTCTTCAATGTTACCTTATGCTTAATTGACACCATAATTACGAATTACAGATCAGTTCGAAACCAGGAATCTTCTCGAATGCAGTACTAAGATCCATAACTTCAGGATGATTCTCATCGCCACCACTCTTCTTGAGAGAATTTACACCATCGTTATTTTTGATTGTGCAAACACAGTAGATTGGACCATGGTCTGCCGAGTCTGCGATTACTTCAAGATCGTCACCTGAATCACTTTGGAGTTCCACACGGCCGCCCTCTTGTGCATAAGTCACATCTCTCTCATCAATCGCTGCATCATAGTTGACGATACATACATAAGCCTCATCAATTTCATTGAGACTTACGATATTGATTTGCTCCGTTTCTTCAGAACCTGCAGCAGGTTCCTTGTTGTCGCCCATATGAAGCATGAATGGAAATTCGTTAAGATTGCCAAGATCGCTCTTGCGTCCACGGTACTCGTTAGAGAAGATACCACCAACTTCACCATTCTTCTTCTTAAAGAACAAGCAAAGATCAAGATCGGTTGGAGAACTCCAGAAGAGTTTTACCTTCAACTTGCCACTGAATGTGAAGTCAGCAGCCTCACCCTTACGTCTAAGGGTTATTTTCCTTTTTAATGTTACCATAATAGTAAAAAATTATTGGTTTATAATAAAAGATTACTCTTCACAAATGAAAGAAAACGCAGGAATTTTATTGTATGCTGTACTTAAATCCATTATATTCCCTTCATTCATAACAGAATTTATTCCTTTCTCATTTTTTATTGTACAAATCAAATACAAATGACCTGATTTATCTGTATCTATTGGCACTTCAAGATAATCTCCACTATCACTCATCAATTCCACTTTTCCATTGCAACCAGCAAAACTGACTTCCTCTCCATTTAGTGCTGCATCATAAGCTAACACACAAACATATGCAGTATCTATATCATTTAGACTCGCTATATTTATTTGTTCCTCTGCCAAGGGAGATTCTGGACTAGACTTTACATCTCCTTTATGCAACATGAAAGGAAATTCAGATAAACTACCTTCGTCAGATTTTTTTTGGCGATACTCTTTTGCAAACACGCCTCCGACTTGACCATCTTTTCTTTTAAAAAATAAACACAGGTCCAAATCAGACGAAACGCCCCCTTCTACCCATGAACATTTTACTTTCAAAAGTCCATTAAATGAGAATGCAGCAATATCCTTTTTCTGCCGTAATACTATTTTTTTCTTGAGTTTTACTTCTTTATTTTCTTCCATATTTATTTTATTTAAAAATTAAAATCATCGTTGGTTATCTTACCCGTTGGTTCTGAAACTCTTCTTTTCTGCTGGGACTTACTTTCACTTTCCACGGAATCAAAGAAATCATCAATTTTTTTTGATTTTGAATATTCCAATTTCTTGTTAGCAGATGTCCCCACATTTCTTATTTTCATAGTTTCCCAATCAAAGTCATCTGATAATTGATTAGGTGGTGGTGCTTTTGTTCCACCATCTGCTGGAATAGTTGGTTGTTCAAAATCAAAAAGATGCATTCTTGCTCTTTTTATCCGCATTTCCATATATCCGTCAATAACCCCATCTCGTTTAAGTGAATTCTCAAGGCGTTTCAATCTAGACTCGGCTTCATCATTCTTATTTATCGTAATAAGTTTTTCTATTTTGTCCATCTCATTTTCAAATTGCTTTTTCTTGAGCATTTCGGACAGTCTAGTATTTGCCTCTTGCAGCATTAATTTTGCTTCCTCGTCATATTTTATTTTGAGAGCCTTCTCCGCATATTCCACGACTTTATTCCATTCATGTTCCAACCGTGCTTTGCGTGCAAGTTCATAATTGTCTTGGAAAATCCGTTCTTGTCTTATTTTTTCAATGACAACCTGACGGTTTCCTGTCCAGACGGAGCTGTCAGCACCTATTGTCAAAAGCTCGTCACAGAGGCGCAGACATTGTTGGTAGTCACCAGCTTGAAAGGCCGTCTCGTAAGCATGGCTCTTGTCCTGAACCTGTAACTGGAGTTTGGCAATGCCAGTTTCTATCTTGTCGCGGATTTCTTTCAAGCGAATGTCATTAACATTGAGTGCATCAACCTTTTGGAGAATATTGTTGGCATCGAAGAAACGACTCTCCGTAATGAGTTCGTCCATTTTGTCGATGTATCGTTCCAATAACTCTCGGCGTTTCAACACATCTTCTGCATCTTCCTTCATCTTCTTAGCATCAACATTGTCGCTTTGCAGACGGAGAATGTCGTCACAGTTTCTTATAGCGTCAGTAAAATCGCCTGCGAGAAAACTCTGACGGGCTTTTTCCAGAAGTCCATCAATCTGCTCTTTAATTTTTCTATTCTCCTCCATCTGGTGTCGAATGGCCTCAATCCGAGTCTTGGAAAATTTGTCGTTTCCGTCAATTCTCAGAACTTGCTCATATCCGTCTAATGCATCTTGCAGTCTACCATCTTCTTCGGCAGCCTGCGCTTTTTCCTTGAGTTCTTGCGTTTGCTGCTCAACATATTTTTTACGGTCCTGGGTGTACTTGTTGCGAGCAGTTTCCAGAAATTTCTTTTTCTCATCATCAAACGCATCCTTTTCCCATTTGTCGTATACAGCCACAGTTTCCGGCAATAGTAGTTCAGAGAAAAGTGCTACATTTTCAGAGGTAACACCGATTTTCTGCTGCAATGAATCTGTAAAAGCCCGGTTTGAAAACACGTCACCCAACAAAACTATGTTCGATATCTGATGCAGAAGAATGCCCGACTCCCTTATCATGTCGACAATCTTGCCTGTCAACTTTTCAATGATGTTTTTCGTGCGGTCATTGAGATTGTAGGAAGACACCACGACTGGGACTTCATTGTTAGCCTGCTTCTTGAAATGAATGTTGCCAAGAGCAACTGGAGCGGTATCGGAAGAGCTGTCGATTTTCCTCAGCCACAAATTGGCAAATTGCGATAGATACAGCATCTCTTCTTGCCATTCGTCATTTGCCCCGGTAAGAAAATGTGTGTCAGCTTGCATATATTCCATCACTTCCTCCACTATAGCCTGTATACGGCTATCTACGCCATATCCTGGCTCGCATTTCTGCGAAACTACCGACATGGCATTGGAGTGCAAGTCATAAATAGAATAGCGTAAATTCTCATTACAGGCATTGACAACCAGCACCTTGCGGTCGTCATCTGCAATCTTCCCATGCCTTATAAGATATTCCAAAACAAGATTTTCTATAGGCAACGTGTATTGCAAGACATCAAAACGCTCATTTTTCAATGTTTCCAAGAATATCCCACGTGCTACCAGATCAATGTCTTCGGAAAAAGAAACATACACCGGTATATTATTAGAATCGTCACCGTATGATTTTCTAATGTCAGAGAAGATTTCTGCATCGGTGAAGATTTCTGACATATTCTTACGTGCACCATATTTTTCGTAATGATATTCTTTATAGTCAGGCAGAAGTTCAAACACATCTGCATAATAACCATTTTCGCCAGCAAGAGCCTCATCTTTATAGCTGAGACTGTATTTCACAGCATTTGTCGTGCTGTTGCTGTAAAAATACAGCCAAATTCTATCCTCAGCATTGCTAAGCGACAAGGGTGTTCTGTTGGCACCATCCATTATGGTGCCAACAATATACCATTTGTCAATATATAGTGAAAGTATTCTCATGCTCAGAATATTTGCTGTATCATTTTTTGAAGATATGCCGCTATTTCAGTAACAATCATTGACTGATGATAAGGAAAATTCTCCTGTCCTGCGTTCAATGCCTTTTGATATTCGGGGTCGCCTGTTATGAAATTGGCAATACAGCCCGGCAAGTCTTGAAGATCCCGTCGCATCTGTTGCTCTTTGTCACTTGACACATTTGTCTCATGGCAGACGAAATTCAGGAACATATCCATGAATTTACTGAAATTTTCGAGTTCGGTAAGCTCGAATTGTGACGGGTTATGGAAATATTTTCCATCAAGTGTTTGGTCTGCAGCAATAGGCTCGCGTGTACTGCCATTACGGAAATACACATTCTGTTCACCACAAATATCTTCAGTACTAAGTCCTGCAGTCTTGACAAACTGTTGTGTAGGCTCACATAGCCCTCTTGCAACCTCTGTCTTGTTGTTTGCTGCTATCTGGCTACGCAAGACCGCTCTTACTTCATGGTTTATGATGCACTTAATACCGGCATTCAGACATTCCCCATAGTAGGAATCTGTACTTTGCTGACCTACAGCCTGATAAAGCCAATGGAAAAGTCTTCCACCTTTGCCAAACGGAAGGATATCAACCTGTTGCAGCGTTTCAGGGAGTTTACCGGTTTTCAGAGCTTTTCCTATAAGCATTCCTGAATAGAACAGTAGACCGCCAGTAACGTAAGCCGGAATGGTGAACACAAAACGTGCGTTTCCTGCCAATGACTGATAAAAGATATCATATTCCTCCGGCTTTAGTTGGTCGAAAATGCAGTTAAGATAATACGGGGCCTTATTGCGGTTTTCCGGTCTGGTTATCTCGTTTATGTTCATAACGTTCACGCTAGTATTGTGTCCGCCGTGGAACGTGACAAGCGCATTCCGGAATTGCTGTGAGCCAACACCGGAACCATTCAGAGTATTGAAGAACACGCCAGCCGCCAATCTTATACTGCTTTCCGTAAATAGTGTTGGTTGCCCGTTGTTTTGGGCATCACGCGCCAACAGTAAGATATCACTTGTGCTACCGCCAACATCAATCCCCAAGAACATGCTGTTTGCCGCCAATCCGAAATCAGGCAGACCTACAGCATAGCTGCACACAGCCTCAGCCTCAGTCATACCATTATCAACTGTGACATTCGCCATCTGCAATGGTGTAACATTTCCTAAAGCAAGGAATATCTGATGCAAGTCATTCACGTCACGCATCATCATAGCCCCCGGATAACTCCATTTTATGCTTGTTGGAAGAATGTCATTGGTGAACAGATATGCACACGTCTGTAACCAAAGAGACTTGATAAAAGCACGTTTCTTTTGCAGTCCCAAATTATCGTTGAGCCACTTCATATTATAATGAAGCACACCGGCTTGTGTCTCAATTATACGGTCGGTCATCTTGTTCACCTGTACATTTGGGCGATTCACAGGCACACCACCGGCAATCTCATCCATTTGCGTAAATTGATTTGTCCGTCCATCATGTTCCTGCAACCATGACTTGAACTGTCCGTTGTTCGACTCATAGTTTGAGAAGAATAAAAGTTCATCAAGCTCAGCCACACGATCAGACACCATTGCCTCCTGCCCAACAAGCATAGCCCGATAGTTTTTGAAACATACAGGATGCGTCTGGTTGCTCTGTGGGTCATGATAGAACACACAAGTGTTGTTACTGCCGAAGTCGAAGCCAACTGTAGCCGTATTTGGCCTTTGGCGAGTACTGTAATCCAGTATTACATCTTGGCGTGTAATAAGATATCCTGCACATATGGTGCTGACACCTTGGGTAATCATGGCCTTCAATCCTAACACTGGAGTATCTATCAAGCTAATCTCATAGTCGGCAGGTAGAGTATTGCCAGCATCAGCAGGCGTCTTCACCAATGATCTGACACTAACTGTCGGTGCTGTCATGTCAGCGTTGGCAAGATTGTTGGACGTAAGGAATTTGCCAAACCGGTCTTTTATGACACCACCACTATTCTTGTCCTTGAAGAAAGGCAAGAATTCGGGTTGGGAAGCATCAGTCCTTTGGGAATAAATATAATAGCGTGTCCATTCATCCGCAATAAAATTAGGCCACAAGATAACCTTTTGCGGTTTTAGCTGCCATTGCACTTCGTATTCCTTAGGATTTAGCTGAACTGCATGCCCGTCAACCTGTAGTGTGAGCGTAACGACAAGTTGCCCCTTGTCATTAAGTTTGCCTTCCATAGACACGCCTTGATTGAGCCCATATCCAAGAATGCCCGGCAGATTATTGCGGAATATCTCTATGGCCTGTTCTGACAACGGTAAGCTGAAATAATGCGCAGTCTGCTCATTAAGCTCATGTACTTTCAGCAGATACACCGGACCATCATAAAGGGAGTGGGCCGTAGTGGAATCTTCCGACCATCCAATCACAAATTTGTCATCGCTCAGCAGACTGTTGATGTCACCTATCATTTCAACTTCCGGCGTATTGGTAAACGTGAAAGTTCCATTCTGAGTTCTATACAATGGCACGTTACTATCAAACAACAATTTGAAAGGAATCTCCAAATTGTTGTATTTCGCAATAGGTCCGACTGGTTGCAACGGAGTGTTTGCACTTCCTTGCAGTTGCTGCTCCCAGTTCTGTCCTACAGTCTGAAACTGCGTAAAGTTTATTTGGGGTTTGTTGCCGCGCTGCGAATTGACCATATTGACAAAACTCTGCGCATTGGCATTCATGTTTCTGACAAAATGGTATAGTTTCTGCAACTGCTGTGGGTCAAGATAGCGGTCGGGATCCTCAAACACACCATTTCGGTACCATGGAATATCACTTGCCAAATCCCCAAGGTCACTATAGTCAACGCCTGTAAACACAGCCGTCAACGGCGATGTGCCACCAACAAGTTTTCCTCGATAATATATCAGTTGAATAAACGGCTGCGTTCCAGGATTCTGTGCCAAATCACTCTGATTACTCCATATATCAGCATCCTCAAACAACATACGGCCGAATGCTGAAGCTATATCGTAGAGATTACCATTGGCACTTAGCGACAAAGGAGCAGAGAACGTAATACGTCCGGGATATAGGGCCATAACAGCCAACAGTCCTTTCCATTCGCCAACCAAGATTTTATAATATTGGTTTAAGCCACTATTCGATGCAGCCGTTGCAGGATTGCCCAAACAATCCAGCGCATATTTAAACAGTTTCGCACGAGCCCATGGAGACGGTACTCCTGAAATCAAAGCCTGTAAGGTCTGTGCATTGATAGTGTTAAGCAGGTTTCCTGTCTGAATACCTTTTATATAAGCCGAAGCTATATTGTTTATGTTGTTCCAAGCACCAGAAGCTCCATTTGGACTTTGCACACTGCTTGAAATTAATAATGCCTTTTTTGCCATAGTGCCTGTCTGTTAGAAATTATACAATACTTTAAGGGTATCAAACATCAGCTTGTAGAATTGTTCCCCCCTGTCTGTAATCTTTTCCCAAGCTTTGTCTTCATCACGGGTTTTTATGAACATTGACTTAAATCTGTCAAACTTTGAACTAATCAAACTATATGTTTTATATTTTTTGTCTCGCGCAATATCATTTGACCGGAACAATTTCTTATTCCAAGCCGTTTCCATAAGTCCTTTTATGTCAGAAGCAGTAAACATTCCAGCATCAAAAAGTAATTTATCACCCCCACCAGCTGAACGGTGAATTTGACAAAGCCATCCTTCTGTAAGACTTCCGTTATCTTCTTTACGGCAAAAGAATAAATTGAAATATTCTTTCAATGCCACAACTTGGCTAGGATTCATATCAAGGAAATCCTGTATTTCCTTATGCCCTCCTTTTCTTATACTTTCTACAAAATCATCTTTCCCATTACAGAACAAAGAGAATACAAGGAGCATTCCGAACTTCTGGGCAAACTCCATAGCTCTTGCTGTACCTGCAAAATCTTCAAAGTTTAACTCACTATCGACTATACGACATACATAATCTGCCGTTTTATTACTCTTATTGCCTTGAAGCGTCTGTTCATCCTCATTCAAAAAATCAAGGGCTGCACAAGCGGCAAGAAGTTCTATGAAATGAGAATCATTTTCTTGATTTTTTCCGCCTGTAATTGTTGTCGTACCAGAATATTTTTGCATTGGATTCCAATTTATGTTATCGGTACCAAGCATATAGAACTTTTGATATGTACTCTTCACCGTGGTGTCATCTGCGTAGAACATCATGGCAGCCTGTGAGTTAAGAGCAAATTTATCGCTGGACGCAACTACCTTATCCTGCAGTATTTGGGCTGCTGTAGGTGTCGGAAAAGTGAAATATGCAGTAAGTAGCGTAGAGCCAAAATAGCAATTGGCTAGGATATTGGCACCACCATTACCCAGAACAAAAGCGGCATCTGCCAATGCCTTAGGGATGATAGGAATAGACGATGCCCCCGTGCCTCCAAAGACAGAGCCGAGAATGAACACACGCGGAGTCGTGCCGCTCTGTGTAGCAGAAATGAGTTGAGCTACGAATGTTTTCAAATCATTGGGTTGAGGGCCTTTTGCAGCCTCAACAATAGAGTGATACATCATCATTGACCCAAGATGCGTCTGGGCACGATATCCGTGAAGCAAATCAAAGTCTTCCACATCCTTTGTAAAGACCAAATCCGCCAAATCGGCTGCCTCGCTATTGTTGTATTTGGTATTATTGTAGTTAAACACAGCGTTGAATGTACGATTCTGCTGGTAGTCAGGTGAGAATTCATAATAGTTTATTTTTGCAGAAAAGAATGTATTACTCAGAGCCGACTGAGTAGCATTATTTCCGCCCTTAGCTTTATTATAGACATCTTTGACAGCTTTCAAACGACCAAAATTTCCATTATTCACATCCGTGTCAAGAGCTAAAAGGTGTATCTCAGTATCGTCAAACATGCCCATTGCACAAAGATGAATCAACGACTCAATGCAACGCATGCCGGTACCACCGATACCCATTACGAAATACTGTTTTGCCATAATCCTTATTTATTACGTTGTTTACCTAATATTGAACCAAACTTTGCATTTCTGAACAGAAACTGCATTAGCAACAGGCTTATTAAGAAATAACCTATCAGCACTAAGAATAAACAAAACAAGTTTGTTTGCGAATACATATGTCGGAAGCCTATATTTGTTATACGGGGAACATTCACTAAATCATTATACACCCAAAAACCAATAGAGGCAATCAATCCTATAATCACCCACCAAACTCTCCGTTTTATATATGATCTGTCATTTCCACCTTGCCAAGCAATCATGTTCGACACCAAATAAGCCACAAAAATGGCTATAGCACACACAACAACAGCATAAATCCAAGTTGAATTCTGCAAATCATGCAATTGGGTTAACGTAGCAATCTGTCTCATATTCTTATCAATTTTTATTACTCTTAATATATATTGTATAAATCAAAGCATTATTCATCATTTTCTTGATAGCAGGATCTGTCAGGCATTGTTTTATACTCTCGGTAACTGAGCTATTTGTCTGTCCTGGCACATCAATAGACTGAAAATCAAACATTGAGGAATAATTGTCAAAAACATAATCTACACCATTTACGCATATATCCACCTTGGTATAATTGTATGGTGTCCCATCAAGGCACGCTTCATTAAATGCCGGATCTAAAGAGATATTGACCATGCTATGAGCTTTAAATTCATTCTCGTCCAAAATAAAGAAATTTGTTGTTTCCTGCAATGGTGTTTGCATTTTCGCCAATTTCATACCACCGTCTTTATTTACATATAATTCTGCATAAGGTTCATTTACATCATACACCTTCAATGCAATATCTTTAATTCTAAAACAGCCAAACGAGTTTCTATTGATTTTCAATCCTGAAATTACAGGTTTACCATTTGGCAAAGGATTTCCGTTCTCATCCACATTTGCATTTAAAAATATATCTTGGATCGAATTCCAATCAATATTCCATTCTTGAATCTCAAAATCACCATATCCCTTTATGGATGCAGCCAAAGAGGTATCAGGCGTTGAATGTGTTCCTTCCGCCATTATAGTTGGGTGACTGACTGACATATGATAGATATCCACATCTGGGTAATTCTTTAAGTCTACACACTGCGTGATTCTGTCGTATATATTATTCGGCACACGTGAATCGGTAAACAAGAAATAAAAGCGTTTCTTGTCATATACATTTCCATTGTATGGTTCTTTATAAGGTTCGGCAATAACATATATGTCATGCCCTTTCTTAAGCCATTCGCTAAAGACATCCTTTAAATAAGGATCATTCACATGACTTTTAGCTACTGTCGGTTCATAAAATTCACCATCGGTCAACAAGACACCTTCTGATCTGCCCTCTACAATATTCTTTGCAGCCGTCAAAATATCTGCATAATTAGTATTTGGGATACTACTAAGCAATGTAAAAACTTGACCATCTTCTTTTTTTATAGAATCGCCCTTTATTGAATAGTAGCTCTTTGTTGCTGCAGTCAAAGATGGTATCATAGCTTTAAAAAACGGAGAAGTCTGTAAAGCCATTGACATGCATGTAGAATAATCAACATAAAGAGACAGATTGTCTGGCTTCAAGAAATCTTCGGTACCTTCAAAATTGATTTCATGAAAAGTTGGGAGATATTTGGTATCAGCAGGAGTATCCACCCTGCTACAACATGAGCTAAATATTCCCATACCCATAGCAAGGAATGTTATGGATAAAGATTTAAGACTTTTATCAAACAGTTTCCTCATTGCATTAATTAGTCTTTAAGAACCTGTCGTTCCCAATGTCAGAGTTCGGTTAGCTGTATTTAAGGCTTAATACGAGCATAAAAAAGCGTGGGAACCGCTCGTCGTCTGTCCCACCCTCTGAGGCCTTCGCATTGCCCGATACTGTAGAACAGACAACGCTAGAGCCCACGCCGATATGATATATATGCCGCCACATGGAGTAGTTGAAACCTATATGCAAAAATTACACATAGGTACAATACTCCACTGGCCGTGATATAATCACACCCGTAGACATCTACCGTTGCTCGGTTCGTTGACAGTATCTAAAGTTTGCGAAGTTTCAGAGAGTCAAGAACAAAGCGTCAAGTAAACGCCTTCTATATGTCGTGTCCCCATCCCTTCCCCAATCGGCATCAATCGCTGTTGCCGGACATCTGAATGACACGAAACGTCATGACGACGATGGTATCGGCGTGGAAACGCTACAAAATTATTAAATTCATTTAAACAAAACAAACATTTTCATAAATTATGTAACATTTTCTTATAAAAAAGTGAGTGCAAATATAGAATAGTCGTGTTGCTATATGATTTATAGCGATAATGAAAGGAGATAAATCTCTTATTCTACGAGATGCCGTTCACACGTGAATGCAGGAAGAGTTGCTTTGAAACGGATATTGGCATTAGAGAATGTGGAATATAATCCGACGGGAATATCCATCATCCGACCGGAAATCCGACCGTTTCAACCCTAATCGGTCATAATATCCAATTAATCCACTTTTTTCAAAAAAACCGTCAACCATCTGGTCATCAATGCGGAAGTGTCTGTAATTCAGGTACTTTCGCATTTTTTGTATGGTGAAAACCATCGGGTGATTGTCTGGATGGTTGGGGAATAAGAAGAATTAATCGTATGGAAGGGGATGGAATATGACATGAGGCGGAGATAGTACATTCACGCTATTCGTTCCGTTTCGAATTTCATCATGAAACTGATATCCGCCCTGGGAGCCAACTGCTTCTTTGGCAACAAGCCATCTGCGCTCTCAGGATATACCATTGAGGACACGAAGCAGTTGAGCCTGTTCCGATCATCCCTCCTGATTTGTTGTGGAAATCTTGACCTTTAGTCATCCGCCTTCGCGTGGATGGCCAAATGGTCGCATGCTCAAATTAAGAATGTAGCCGTGGATGTTAGGGGGAGGGACTTTTAATCCCGAACTGAGGTATTTATGCTCTTTGAAGTTTTACCAGACAGCAATAATCACAAATAATAGTCAAGATTTGCGCTGTTTTTAACTTGCCAGCAAATTACCGGCAAGTTAATTTTTTGTTGTGTAGCTATTTTTTGCGACGATATTTCTGATTTGGATCGTTAGGCTTTTCGGGAATAGTACGTTCAAGAACACCAAGCTTCATTAAAGAAGTAATATACTTCTGCCGATTTTTAGATTGATTGGAAATTTTCAACCTTTCCATAATTTCCTGCGCAGTCCTCGGTACGGAACAAAAGTTCCTAATATCCTCTTCCTTCTTTGTCAGTTTACGAGCAACCAAGTTTACACGAGGTTGGTTACTTTTCTTCTCAGCTTGGTTACTTTTATACCCATTAGCAGCCATAACTTGGTTACTTTCTGTTTGAACCTGATTGCTTGTTCCATTAGGTTGGTTACTTTTACGCTCATTAGCAATCATAACTTGGTTACTTTCTGCTTGAGCGTGGTTACTTCCGCGAGGTATGGTAATAACAAACTCGTTAGCGGCATGAGTGATTTCTTTGTCTTCTACTCCATTGGAAAAAGCGGTATTTGGATTGTATTCAAGCGCACGGCGCACCCCACTTCCTGCTCCGGTATAGGGCAACAAGTAATTTGCATTCGTGAACAAAAACATATTTCGAGGCATTGATGTACCATTCTTAACATCCTCAATAGTTAACCCATTTGGCAAAGTTCCCGGACTGTGAATTTCTACACGATTGTCAAATATGAAAATACGAATCGGAGACTTAATATTCAACGAGCGATGTACAAGTGCATTAACGACATACTCGGTAAGACTTTCATAAGGTATCTCAAGTTCGCCAATAGAATTGAATTCCTTTTCGACCTGAACCTTACGCAGATTGCGAGTAAAGAAATTCATAATGGTACGGAATTGATGGAGCAGATTTCCCTCAATTTCCATATCATGCATTTTATCACGGAATTGTGTACCACCAATAGAATTACCGATATAGCTGATACATTTTGCTGTCATAACAGGTAGCCAACGCTGCGTATATTTGCCGAATAACAGCATTGCCGCTACATTAATTTTGCCATCCGGACGGATGAAATGTAGATTTCTGAGCAATTTTTCGATGGTTGTTCCTTTTATAATGGTTTCGGCCATTGCATCAAGCGAATAATCTTTCATATTCAACTCATCGATGTCTTTCCCTTTAAATACCGGTGCAAAGCGGCTCATTAGATAAAGCTTGATAGTATCTGCATCCAAATCATCAATAGTGGCATTAGGTACAGCTGCCTCATCTGGTACAAAGTTACCACACTCACTCATCATCTCTGCAAGTTCTGAATTGTCAAACACCTTACGTTTGTCTGCACCATTCTTCACCCATATAATCCCCTTGTTGTCATGATATGGTTTGTTTTTACCTTCTGGAATTGTGGCGACAACAACTCCACCACCTTTCACTGGAACATTCTCCACTCCTATTAGTATATTGGGAATAACATTTTCTGATGCAATATTTGTCAGCAGATTTGTCGTTTCCTGCAATTCTTGATATGACAGAGCATTGATTATCCCCGTCCTGTCATTTATGCCTATGACAAGTTGTCCACCACGAGAATTGCAAAAAGCCACTATCTCGCAACTTATGTCATATCGATCATTCGCACGCTCCTTAAACTGTAACTTTCCATCCTCTGCCAAGTCACGCATTTGTAGTAGTTCTTGCTCTGTCATATTCTTTGATAATAATTTTCTTATTATATATTTCAGCTTTAAATCGGATACTTTATGGTTTCTGTAGAAATTTAATGTCAGGCTCTATTAAATCTGCGTCTGTCAAAAAAACTAATTTATACCCGTTGGCGGAATTAATTCAAGTTGATAAATATGAGTAAAAGGTTGTACATGTCGCTGATTTTTAGTAACTTAGTGGTGATCAAAACATTAAGTTCAAACCATCGTA
>OJAW01000415.1_pt1 | contig 31286 bp, 33 predicted proteins | sample 1589151 | NCBI WGS metagenome assembly OJAW01 (sample SAMN03283290) | human gut metagenome | biome: human-associated habitat; material: feces | host: Homo sapiens | place: Peru | collected 2012
AGTAAAAAAGTAGTGCTATTTTAATATTTTATTTCTTATGACAATATGACATTATGACATTAGTATTTATATACCTATACTTAATGTCATAATGTCATTTTTTATTTTTTCTCAATATATGCAATTACTTCTTCCATTTGTTCTTTAGTTTTTTTAACAATATATCTTATAATTATAGTTTCAATGATTGATACAACTAAAATAACTGACATAACAATTATATTTGTTGAAAAATCTTTGATAAAAAATTCTACTATGAATGGCAAGCAAAAAATTAATGTACTTATTATTGCAGTTGTAAATATTATTTCAGATGATTTTCTTGTAATATTTTTATTTCTTTTATTATCCAATTTTTTAAACCATGTTTTTCCTTCACTGCCATAGTAATCAATATAAAATACAGATCCTAGTATAGTCATTCCTGCACCAATCCAAAACCAATATTTTAAAGTATTTATATCAAAACAAGCACCTGCAAAAGAGACTATTTCAATTATTAAGCCAATCATTAATAAACGTGTCAATTTATCAGAGTTTCTATATAACTTATCTTTCATTTCTAAACTCCTTTACAGCTTGTTCATTTAATAATTTCATTATTTCTTCATTGGTTTCATTTTGATATTTTAAATCCTCAATAGTATCCGATAAGACTTGAACTTTTTCTTCTTCAATAGTATTTTTCATATTATTTTCTAATGATTCAATAAGAATATCATTATTTTTCATATTACTTTCAATACTATTCATGGCTCGTTTTAAATCTTCACCTTTAAGTTTTCTATAATGTTCTATTATGTATGGATTAAGTGGACTAATTTGTGCACCTAAACCTGAAGCATACATCAAATCATTATAATTAACACCTATGTATTTACTTATCTTTCTTAAAATTTTAGGATTTGGAACTTCACGCTCACCAGATTCAATTCTTGAAATGTCGGAATGACTAACATGTGCTAGTTCAGCTAATTGTCGCATTGATAAATTATTTTCTTCACGACCTTTTTGGATTAATTCTCCAACTTTTGTCATATTTTCGCCTCCTCGTAAACTAATTATAACACCAATTGTGCTAAAATGCAACATTTTTATATTTTTGTATCAAAAAAGGTTGACAATTAAACTTATGGTGTTATAATGGTGTTAAGTTGCAACAAACAAGTACGTTTGGAGCAAAAAAGAATAGGAGGTAAAATTATGACTTAGCAAAATAATAATGGTTCTTTGAAAACTCAGTAGTGTTGGAAATCCCCGATATGCCGACACTTAAAATAAATGCAAGGGTAAATATCTCTATTGGCACGAGAGTTGTGGATAAACTAAAATCCTCCTCAGATATATGGCAATTTCTATATATACATCCTTAAAGGGAGTTGTTGGTAATACTAAAACCATCCATAGATGGATTAGCTATATTAATAGTATCCATAAATACTAAACGAAAGTGAGGTGATGTAATGACAGCAAATGAAACATTAGAATTAATTTCAAAACAATGGTGTAATCTTGATGATTTAATGCTACTAGGTGAATTTGGCAGAAACACAGCTTTAAAAATCAAAAAAGAAATTAAAGATAAATTAACAAAACAAGGGTATATAATACCCAAACATGTAATTCCAATGAAGGAAGTAGTTGACTATTTAGATATAAATATTTCTTATCTTGAATCAAGAGTAAAGAAAGGAGTTTGATGATATGAGAGCTATTGAGGAAGAAGATATAAGTATAAAAAAAGACATCATTATTGAAGATATAATGAAGTCTAGGGGTCTTTATTGTTTAGTATCTAATGCAAAAGTAGGAAAATCTATGTTGGCACTACAATTATCCTACTCATTAATTAGAGGAAAACAATTTTTAGGGCGTAATGTATTATCGCCCTCTCCTGTCTTATATATTAGCACAGAATCAGATTTTGGTCAATTAAAGCAAAGAATAAATGTTTTAGATTTAAAATTTCCAAAAGAAAGTTTATTTATTATTGATCGAAATGGAAAAGGAGAAGTTAGTATATTTGACTTTGAGATAGATATAAATGACTTTGTTAAAAAATATAAAGGAAAAGTCGTAATATTAGATATGTTAAAAGATATTGATTTAGGAATTAACTACGATATAAATAGTTATCAAGATATAGGACAAAAATTGCTACCTAAATTAAGAAATTTATGTGAGAAATATAATATAACCATATTATTTACACATCATCTAAATAAACAAGGAAAAACTTTGGGAAGTACAGCGTTTGATGCAGTTGTAGATGGTAAATTAACTTTAATAGAAGATAAAAATGATAAATCATTGATTAGACTTAATATTATCAATAGGGATTTTCCAAGTACAGATATTTATTTAAAAAAATCTAAAAATCAAATTTTTAATGTTATAGAACAATTTGATGAGGATAAAATTGATATTAATTTAGTCAACTTTATAAAGTATGCAGTAAATCAAGGTGATTGTGAATTTACTTGTGCTGAAATTATTAATAAAGCAAATTTATTAATGACACCTAAACAATGTGGAAGAATGATAAATTCTAATATGGAATATTTAAGACGTGAAGGACTTTATATAAAGAAAATACGAAAATCCGATAAAAGATTATACCAATCTCATTATGAAGAACCTATTGAAGAAAATGAATAATTTTCTTCAAGTTTTTGTTAACTTTTTTTGAAAAAGTTATTAAGTAAAAAATGAACGTGGCACGTTTTGTTGCGTAGCAATGAAAGTGGCGATAGTAAATATTTTTACATTATTAAAAGATTTTTCTTTTAATAATTAAATTAAATAATAAGTATCTTGTAGATAGTTATTATTTAATCTTGTTTGAAGCATTTGCCTTTACGGTTAGTTTAGGCATTTGCATAAAACAAGCAAGGGGTTATTAGGGAACTCCCTAATCTCACGTGGGCTATGCCCTAGTGAGATAGGACAATAAATTGTCCATCCCTCAAGAAGTAAAGCAAAGGAGGAATAAATTATTGTATGATGGTAATCAAGTATTAAGATTTGAAAACAAATTTAAGGCTAGTGATTTAGGTGGACTTGGAATAGAACTTACTGAAAGAAAAGGTACTGGCAATTACGATACTGAAAGAACAAAGTTTAACATTCAATATATACCATTAACTAACAAAAACCTATCTAGCCAAGTTTATAAAAAATTAAGAGATAATAATATATATTTTAATGATGGTAAAAATGTAAACTTGTTAAATGGAGCAATTATAACAAGTGGTCAAGAGTTTTTTCAAAGTATGGGAATGAAATTTAAGAATAGTGATAGAATACATCAAGTTGGTAAAAAGAAAGGTCAACCTATGTTAATACCAGATATAAAAAGTGAGAGTGATATTCCAGAAAAGATAAAAAAATTTTTTGATGATAGCTATTTATTTCTAGAACAATTAGTTGGAAAAGAAAATATAGTTTATGCAGAAGTTCATTATGATGAGGATACTCCACATATGCACTTCTATTTTCTTCCAGTTGTAAATGAAGTAAAAAGAAAAGTGTTTGAAACTGACAAAGATGGTAATTTACTCAAACATGAAGTAATTGGAAAAGACGGAAATAAAAAATTATTACCTATTCAAAAAAAAGACAAAAATGGTAAAAATATGTATATTGTTGAAAAAGGCAAATTCTTAAATTGTGATCAGTTTTGGAAAAATAAGGGTGGCAAAACGTCTTATGCAAAAATACAAGATGATTACAATAAATTTATAACTGAAAAAGGATTTAATTTATATCGTGGAAATATAGGAGCAAATATTTTACATAAGACAAAGGCTCAAAAAGAAATTGATGATTTAAACGAACAAATCAACGAAATGAAAAAAGAATTTGAAAAAAATAAAAAATTAAATAATATAGAATTAGAAACTACAAAAGAATTATCTTCAATCAATTCCAACAATATATTGAATCCATCAAAGAAGAAATTTGGTGGTTATAAAGAAAATGAAGTTAATGATTTAATTACATATTCAAAAAATATAAATAAAGAAAACACAAAAAATGTAAACACTATTAAGAAAAAAGATATAACCATTCAAGATATGCAAAATCAAATACAAACTTTAGAAATTGAAAACGAAAAACTTAAGGATGGTCGTGCTATTAAAGAAAAAGATAATAAAATACTAGAATTGAATAACACTATCAAAACACAAAAAGAAATAATTATACAAAAGAATAATATTATCTCAAATTTAGAAAAGACAATTGATAAAATACAAAAATCATTTGAAAAATTTAAAGAAGAAATATACAAATTTTGTGATAAATTGTGTAAGGCAATAGCACATCTAAAAGGTAATCACACCATTGAAGAAAATGAAATTGATTATGATGAATTTGAGTTTGAAGCTGATGAAATTAATTCTGAATATGATAAAGATAAAGAAGAAGATTTTGAAATAACTATGTAATAGAAAGCAAAAAATTATCAACGCACTCCAAAATCAGTAAAAACAGTGGTAAAATATTATTAGGAGTGCGTGATAGTTTTGTAGATAAGGAGGATGATATTATGGCTACAAGACTATTAGAGCAATATAAATGGACTAAAGATGGTCGAAAATGGGTATTTTATTGTTGGATTCCTTCATTAAATGGCAAGAGAAAGAAATATACTTCTCCTGCATTTAAAACTAAAAATGAGGCATTAAAAGCTGAAAGAGAGTACTCTTTAAAAATGAATGTTGTAAAAGAAGATAAAAATATGACGTTTAAAGAACTTTATACTAAATATTATTCGTATCAAGAAGATAAAGTCAAACCCACTACTCTTAAAACATATAGAGATAGAATCAAATATATGCAATTATTAGACAATGTTAAATTAAAAGATTTAAGTGTCAAACACTACGAATTATGGAGAAAAGAAATCAATAAATTTGATATTAGCACAGCATATAAAAATGATATACAAAAATTTATTAAAATAGTACTTAATTGGGGAAGTAAAATGTATGATTTTGATTTTAGAAATTTTTATAATAAAATAACTAAATTTATTAATCATAATGAAATAAAAAAAGAAATGGACTTTTATACTCTAGAAGAATTTAAAAGATTTATAAGCAATGAAGATAATTTAAAATTCAAATGTCTTTATGAAACTCTATATTATTGTGGACTTCGTAGAGGTGAAGCTAGAGCATTGACTTGGAATGATATTAATTTTGAAGATAAAGAATTACGAGTAAATAAAAATATAGTTCAATTAGAAGGTGAAAACTCTCATAAATATATGGTAACGACGCCAAAAACCAAATCTAGTATAAGAACTATACCAATAGCAGAAACACTTTTAAATGACTTTAAAAGGCTATTAGAACAAGATAAAAAGACTTATGGATTTAAAAAAAATTGGTATGTGTTTGGTACTGATATTCCGATTACTAACTCACGATTAAGAGATAGAAAAAATCAGTTATGCCAAAAAGCAAATTTAAAGCAAATTAGAATACACGATTTCAGACATAGTTGTGCATCGCTTTTAATAAATAATGGTGCTAATATAACTATGGTTGCCAAATATTTGGGGCATACAAAAATAGATGAAACATTAAATACTTATTCTCACATGTTCAAAAACAAACTGAATGATATAGTAAATACAATAAATAAACTTACATAAACTTTGTTAAATAATAAAAAAACTACCAAAGTGGGTAGTTATATGGGTGGTTGAAACTCTAATTAATTTTATAAACCCCTTATAAAACAAAGTATCCCAGCCTCTCGGCTGGGATTTCAGGGGGTTTTGGTTGAACACTCCTACATTATTCGTAGTGAGTGGCCATAATCTCTTATGACATATTAATCATAATATATTTTACAAAAAATTACAATAGATTTTTGTAAATTTTACATTATTTTTTTTAAAGTGTAAATTAATCTAGATTTTCGATTGTATGTAGTTTATCTTTAATTGCTTTATATTCCTCTTCGGTACTGTTAGATAATTTATCTAAAAATTCTATAACATCATCTTTAACTCTAAGAAGCATTTTAAAATCTCTATTAATATTTGCCATTATTAAACCAATGTTACCACTTTGTCTAACTCCAAACAAGTCTCCTTCACCTCTATTTTGGAAATCAAATTCACTAATTTCAAATCCATCAGTAGTTCTTTCTAGTATTTTTAATCTATCGGTAGTTTGTTTGGTTATTAATACACAATAAGATTGAACGTCTCCTCTTCCTACTCTACCTCTTAATTGATGCAATGTAGAAAGTCCAAACATATTAGCATTAAATATTACTATCATCGAAGCATTAGGAACATTAACACCTACTTCGATTACTGTTGTAGAAATTAATATATCAACTTTACCATCTTCAAACTCTTTCATAACTTCTTCTTTTTCGTCTGCTTCCATTTTACCGTGAATAGATTTTATAGTAAATAATTTACCAAATGCTTTAGTCATTTCTACTTCAAGTTTTTCTACTGTTTCTAAATCATTTTCTGACTCTTCAATTTGAGGGGCTATTACATAAATTTGATGTTTTTTATCAAGTTCTTGTTTCATAAGTTTAAGTACATCTAATATTTCTTTATCTTTTTTTAGATAAGTTATTACTTCTTTTCTTCCTTCTGGTTTAGTTTTGATACTAGAAACATCAACATCTCCATAAATAGTTAAAGCATAAGTTCTTGGAATTGGTGTGGCACTCATAGATAATATATCTGGAATTATACCTTTATTCTTGATACTATTTCTTTGATTAACTCCAAAACGATGTTGTTCGTCAGTTATTACTAAGCCTAAGTTACTAAATTTAACTTTTTCTTGAATTATTGCTTGAGTACCAATTAATAAATCTATTTCACCTTTTGCTAATCTATCATAAATATCATTTTTCTTTTTTTGACTAAGTGAAGAAGTTAGTAATTCTATTTTCATATCATAGTTTTTAAATAATTTCTTAGCACTTTCAAAATGTTGTTTAGCAAGTATTTCAGTTGGTGCCATAAATGCTGTTTGATAACCAGATAAATAATTAGCATAACTAGCAATAAATGCTACAATAGTCTTACCTGAACCAACATCACCTTGTAATAATCTATTCATTCTTTTATCTGTGGTTAAATCTGTTAATATTTCATCTACAACAATTTTTTGGTCTCCAGTTAATTCAAATGGTAATCCACTTACAAATTCCCCTATTTTTTCTCTATCTATTTTTCTTGTTATAGCACTAGTATCTTTAGCAAGTTTATTTTTTAAATAATTAATTTTTAGCATATACATAAATAATTCTTCATATTTTATTCTTTGCCTTGCTCTTTTTAAATTTAAGATATCGTTAGGGCAATGTACGTTATATATGGCACTTTTTTTAGATAAAAAATTATATTTTTCTACTAGATAATCTGGTATATAATCTATTACTTCATAATCTTTTTCTAAAACGCTATAAATAAATCTAGAAATACTTTTTTTAGATAAACCACTAGTAGTATAATAAACTGGTTCAATTTTAGGCTCTCTTGGTAATCTATCAAATCTTACATCACTTGCTACTATAGTATTTTTTAATTTATCATATTTTCCTATTATAGTTATATCTTTACCATTTTTTAATTCTTGATATAAATAAGTTTTGTTATATATAGTAACATTTAAAATAGTTTGTCTAGTATTTATTCTAAATATTATTTTTTTTAGTTTGTTAGACAAATAAATAGTGGTAGGTTGTCCTTCGACTATTCCATCAATTATTATTTTATCTCCATCATTTAAACTAGATACATCACTTCTTTTTAGAATGTCATATCTAAATGGGTAATAGCAAAGCAAATCATTTACTTCATTAATACCTAGCTTTTTAAATAGTTCGATTGTTTTGACTCCTACTCCATCAATATCAATTAAATCAACCATTATATCACATCCTAGAATAATTATAACATAATAGAATATATTTTTTTCACATAATTAACTAACTGTTAATAATTTTCTTTATTTTTATTTAAAAAAACAGTATCATTCCTCAGATACCATTTTATTAATACCCCTAAGCATTAATTCTATTGATTTTTTTAAAACCTCATTTACTCTACCACTTACTTTAATAGTCATATTAGTTAAATCATTTTTATAATCTATTTCTGTATCTACCATATAATCATTTAATGTTACATCTTTCCCCTCATTAACATCACTCTCAAATTGTTCCATTTGTTCTTTAGTTAATACCATTTTATTTTGTAATTTATATTCATAATAACCCGTTTCATAAATAATATAAGACACCAAAAATATAAAACAAACCAAGAATATAATTAATTTAACTATCTTATTCATTGTTCCCCCTTAATATAATAATACAAAATATTAGATAACGCTTCCATTGTATTAAGAACTTCTTCGATATTATTTTCTAATGCCCCTACTTCGATTAAAATAACATTAGAATTAATATCCTGATTATATATTCCATTAACCCCAGGACCAGATTTTTTATATATACCCCTACTTAATCCAGGATAATATTTCTCACTTAAAGTATTTAATTTATTCATATTATCTAAATTACTTTGATAATTACTATGTTCTAAACCTAAAACAAATAATATTCTAGCATAATTCTTATTAACAATATTTACAGTAGATACACTCTTTGCTACAGAATCTCTATGTATATCAATAAAATATTTCAAAGAATCATACTTACTTATTTTATCTAACATCAATAATCTACTCGCCTTATATGAAGAAGAATGGTCCCAACCATTTACATTTAAAAAATCACTTAAATTAGTAGTCTCAACAATCGTAGATAATCCCTTACTATTTAATTTTTCTTTTAATATATAACTTGCCATTAAAACATTCGGAGTAATACCATATATTTCTAAATTACTATTATTATAATTTTCTAATTGATGAGAATTATATAAATAAATAATTGGATTATTAATATCTACTGGATTAGGATCTTCAATATAAGAACTAATCTTTTTTAATTCTTCCATATTACTATAATCATCATTATATAAAAAATTATCTTCTTCTAAAGCTTTACCAACTTGTAATATCGAATTATTAAGAATACTACTTGGTTGTTTAAAATTAATATTAAGTAAATAATCTACTGTACTATTAACCATATTAGTAATATCATATTCATATAAAAAATTAGCATTACCATTTTTAAGAAGTAAATTAATAAAACTTTCATTAGTTACCATTTTACTACTCTTTAAAGAAAAATAAAAAGTATAAGCAAAAGTTAAATATATTATCATTACATATATCAAAGGTTTTAATCTAAATATCTTCTTCTTTTTTCTTATATGCATCTTATTTCTCTTATTAATCATAATATCACCTTTATATAAATTATATGTTAGTAATTATTATAATTTTGTCAAAAAAAAGAAATTACTATTTATTTTTAGTAATTTTTCTACTTTTTACATTATGTTTTTTATGTTGAAATATTATGATAGACCTACTAAAGTAGCACGGGCTGAGCCGTAACTGTAAGCACTGCCATAACTGAAGCTGAAGTGGAACACGCCTGCAACAGAACCACCGTCGTAATCGCCGCCACGTAAAAACCACGGAACAGGCTCACTAGAATAAGGGAAGTACGCGTAATCATTATACCAACTACTTGCAAAGCCTGCACCAGAATTATAAAATGTATATGTATCTGCTGTACTAGACATATTACCCATTACATATTCCCATGATCCTCCACTCATATCATATACTCCGTATACATTTCCTGTTGTGGATGCTAATACTCCTTTTTCTCCATTATATTTATTTGCATCTGTCGTACAATTTGTTGACGAAGAACTTGCGCTTACTATATATGCTCCAATACCAGTTACAAAAGTAGAGCAGTTATTTATTGTTACTTCTGTACAACTACCATTAGAGCATCTTCCATAATTTGAGTTTGTTAAATATGCTACTGCTCCCCATTCCATATTTGTTAACATATGAGAATCAGTTTTAGTAAATACATTTTATTCTAAAACTATGCTTTTTACTATATAACTATTACCATTATATAATAAATTAAAAGTAAGTATATTATTCTCTAAATTATAATCATAATCTTCTAGGGAAGATAATTTATATTTTACTTCTACTAGATTATCATTATAAATAACAGAAATATTTTCTGCTTCTGGGGCAAAGAAACCAGTTGCAAACCAATATATTTGATAAGTGTTATCTTTTAATTTTTTTATTCCCATTCTGGAATCATTTTCTATTATTTCATAATCACTTATACCAAAATATTTATAGACTATTTTATCTAATTCTTCTTTGGTTGTAGTATAAGATATTATTCCTGTATATTCTCCACCATTTAATTCTTGGTCTGAATGCAAAGCTCCTGAATTAACTTCTTTTATGTAATAGAAAAGTAAATATTTAGTTATATCTTCGTTAGTAAATTTATCTATTGTTCTAGTAAAGTTATTTGCTGAACCACTAGGTAAAAAGATGCTTAAATAATTATCAAAGAATTCTTTATCTTCTTTTTTTATTTTATCTTTTTTTAATAATTCTATATATTTTTCTATGTCTTCGTTTGTTTTATTTAGAGTTAATTCTCCGGTAATATTATCATTTTCTAATTTTATTTTATAATTTTTATTATATTTAGTATCTTTTTTCGAGATATCATAATCGTTTAATATTTTACCATATTTAGTATCATTAACTAAAGTTCCATTTAATGAAATATATTCGTTTTCTATATTTAGGGTAAGTATATCTTTATTTAAAATCCATTTACCTTCCAGATAGATAGTTTGTTCGTTACTTACTACTCTTTTACTAACAATTTTAAATGTTTTATCATTATTAAATTTATATAAGTTATTATTATTATCTATAAAGACACTGTTTGTATTTAATAAATCTAGTAATTTGTTTTCTTTTTTAGTAAATAGATATTTATATAAGATTAATGAGGTAATATTTAATATTAAGAATACTATAATACTTATAATTATTAATTTTTTCTTTTTCATAAGAACCTACCTTTTTATTAATGAACCAATTACTTCTCCAACTAACATACCTAAACTTAAAAATAGTCCTATGTATTCTTGATACATACTACCAAATAATACACCGAAGCAACTTCCTAAACACATTCCTTCGGGAGTATAATTATCTATTTTTTTGTTCTTTCTTTTATTTTTTGCAATAAATGCAATTGAAATACTCATTACAAAAAATGGTAATGCTGTAAAAATAAATTCTTTCACTACGTCACCTTCCTATAACTAATTATATCAAAGTTTAGTATTAATTGGTAGAAAAATTCATTTTAATTTACTTTGATTTGTAAACTTATAATTATTATAGATAAACTTTTTAGTATTAGTATTTTCTGGCAGATTATATACTATAACCTTCCAGGACTTAATATTTACTAATAATTTAGCATTTTCTTTTATAACTAAATAATATGGTGAAGTATCACTTAAAACATTTGCCATATCAATAGTGCCTGCACCAACAATAAAATCAAAAATACTTTCTAAAACATTCATTTTCTTTTCTTTAGTTAATATATATATTTGATATGGTTCTGGATATAATTCTGTTAATACTTTGTTGTAAGAATCTAATTTATTTTTATATTTTGTTTTATCTAATTCTAAAATCATTGTTGAAACTGGTAATTCTTTATCATTATTAATTAAGTAATCTATACTAACTCCAAATATTTTAGATAATTCTTATAGATTACTAATATCAGGTATTCCGTTATCTCCTTCCAAAATATTTTTTAATTCACTACTGATATTAACAACAATACTTCTAGAATTTAATGCTTGCATATTATCACAACCTTTATAATAAGTTATGATAATATTCTTTTTTAAATAATTAATATATTTATTTTACTTTTTCATCTACAACATCATTAAATACTTTTCTTGCTCTTTTTAATAATTCCTTTTCATCAATCTGACTACCTGCTCCACTACTTTTCCAGTCTTTATTAAATTTAAATGAAGCATTTGTAGATAAAGTCTGTCCTATTAACATAAAAAATCCACCGATAGCATTTTGTTCTGTTGAGGTAAATTTTTCGGTAAAAATAAAACCTATGGTAAATGCTGTTAATGTTAGTAATCTGTTTTTATTATCTTCATTCATAGTTAATTATATGAAAAAAAATACTAATTCAAGCACGAATTAAGTATTTTCTTAAACATTAAATATTCATCATAAGAATATTCTTTTAATAAATCTCTATTTAAAATATCAGATAAAGTTAAATTAGTACCTTTATTATTTTCTATAACTGTTTTTAACATATTGCTAAATAACTTATAATCTTTTAAAGTTAATTTATCATAATTAGATTTTTCTATGACATTAAAGTCTACAAAGTTTAATTTTTCTGAAACTTCTTCTTTTTCATATTTGTTAGTATTATCAAAAAGTGTTGGGTCAATAAATTTATAACTTAATTTATTATCATAATAATCTTTTACTTCAGGAACTAAATCTATTTTATTAACTTTATTATTCATATTAACTTGTTCTACTAGGGTATTAAATGATACACTAGATTTTTCATATTCATTATCACTAGCTACTTCTGGAAGAACAATATTAGTATTAGTATTAATTATATTATCTGGTGTTTCTGTTACGGTATTAACTTTTTTGTAAGAAACAAATAATATAATTGAATTAGTGATATAAATTAATGAATTTAATATTAAGTAAATAGCAAATAATAAAGTAGATATTTCAAGTAATATTAAGCATTCGTTATTAGTAAATAAACTTGCTTTATTAAATATATCTATCTTATTATTACTAATAGTATTAACAAGTAATATAAATATGAAATTGAAGGTAATAAAGTATATATTAGTAATAATTTTATAAGTTTTAGACATAACTCTATTTAATAAACCATATATAAATATAATGAAAGATAAAACAAAGATAAACAAATATATATAAGGAGATGGAAAATAGAAATCTATAAATATTTTATCTATTAGGGTATTAAATAAACTAGATAGGAATTCTTTCTTTTCATAAAATACTATACCAAAAGTAATTATTTCCATCAAATATATGGCAATACTCATTTTTTTATTACTTATTTTTTTACATAATTTTAGTAATAATACAAATACTAGTAAAATAGTAAATATTGTGAAAATATTCGAATCAATAATCATATTAAATATTATATTTAATTTATCAAAAATATTAGTAAATTTCATATTATCTCCCCCTTTTTTATTGTCTTTCTAAAATATAGACTGTTTGTTTTGTTTCATCATTTTTAGTACAAGTAATTAATGTTAGTGTTGATTTGCTTTTATTTCTATATATTGCTATACTACCATCTTTTGCTTCATAATAAATATTTACAATTTTGTAAGTATAAGTATTACCTTTATAAGTAATATATGCTAAATCACCATTTTCAAGTTTATATAGATTTTTAAAGAAACTTATCCAAGAAGACCCCGAGTGACTTGCAAGAATAACGTTACCATTAACTTCATCTGGATAAGAACTAGTGTTATGGAAAAGTATGTTATAATCAACATTATTTAAAGTTGAATTTTTATCATAAAATCCTCTTTCTAATCCTATTTTTGGTATTTTTAATACCCCAATGAATGGTTCATAGTTTTGTTCTTCTTTTACTTCAGTAACTTCTTCCGGTATTTCACTAGGAGCATCTTCTTCGTTAACTTCTTCGACCACTTCAGAATCTTTTAGTAAAAGCATATTCATAGTATTAAATGCTTTATCTCTTCTGAAATTTAAGTAGTTATTAGACAGAAGAGTAATACCAAATGTTATTAGTATTACTCCTAGAATTATTGTGTCTTTATAATTATTGTTCTTTTTTAACATTTCTGTATAATAATACTGAACCAATTATAATTACTAATCCACCTATTATATAAGTTAAATTTGATGTAAATGCACTAGTTGAAGGTACAATTATTTCTGTAGATTCAGGTGTATTAAACATTACAACATCAGTAACAACCCCATTATTTTTTACTTCAAAAGTTATCTTTTCACTACTTAATTTATAACCTTTTGGAGCAATTTGTTCTTCAAGTGTATAAGTTCCTTCTTCTAATCCTTTGATTATTTTAGGTTCGTTTGTACTTACCCATTTTAATTCGTTTCCATTACTATCTTTAGCAATTTCACCTTTACTATTTCTAATTATTAATGTAGCACCTGGTAATTCTTCTTTTGTTGTAACGTCTTTCTTACTAATTGATACAACTGTTTCTTTTATTTCTTCTGGAGAGTTATACATTACAACTTTCTTTTCAGAGTTATCATTTGCTACAATGAAAGTTTTCTTTTCGCTAGTTAATTTATAACCTTTTGGAGCAATTATTTCTTCAAGTGTATAAGTTCCAACAGATAAATTGTAGATATAGTGTGGTTTATCAGTGCTTACCCAACGTTCTACTTCTTTACCATTGCTATTTCTAACTATTAATGTAGCACCTGGTAATTCTTTATTTGTAGTAACATCTTGTTTACTGATAATTATAGTAGTAGGTTCCAAAGGTATATTACGTCTATAAACTGTTGCTTTAGCAGTTGCACTTCTAGTTTCAGTAGCAGTTGAACCATAAAGCATTAATTGATAAGATGTATCTTTAGCGGCATATTTGAATGCTGCTCCATAAGTAATAGTACCTTCAACTTCAATATTAAAGTCTACTACTCTACCATAACTAATACTAGATTCTGGAATACTTACTATAAATCCATTACCAACTTTAGTATAAGTTGTTCCCTTTGGAGCATTAGTAAATTTAACATCCCATTCAGTATTAGTATCTACATTTATTAAGTTTGAAACAAATGTTCCATCTTTTAATGTAAATGTAACTTTGTCGTTCATATTTAATCTAGGTTTTTCGTATTTTGCTTTTTTAGCATTTTCTAGAATGCTTTTAATGTCTTTTACAATTGGGTCATTTTGATAAGCAGTGCTATAAACTTTAGTTTTAATTTTAGCAACATAACCACTTGCAGTATCTTTCATATATCCATTATCTATTAGATATATCCATAAAGCAGTTTGTGTAGCAAAAAATTCACTATCAGTTTTATCGTATAATCCACTTACTACAATATAACCAATCGCAGGATTATCAAAGTACCCAATGTAGTTATATTCTACTCCACCAACTGGTACTTTTTTATTAACATCATAACAATAAATGTATTTACCATCTGTTGTTTTTTTGATGTTAACTTTTTCAGTTAATCCAAGTGGTGCTGGTGTCATTTGATAACTAGTTGCTTTAAATGATTTTGGTGCTGTACTTGCAAATACTTGCTTTCCACCAATAAATAGTGTTACTATCATTAGTAAGAATAATGATAGATTTTTAATTGATTTTTTCATATTATATTCCCCCTCCAAAAATCGAGTTATATGATACCACAAACTCTATAGTTTGTCAAGCATTATATACATATATGTTATATTTTTTATTTTATTTGGTAAAAATATTACTTATTCCCTTTTTTAGTAACTCTAATCCAGTTTTTAAACTATCAATCATTACATTATAACTTTCTTTAAAGTCATCTTTATAACCAGGAACTTTTGCTTCGATAAGGGAATCTATTTCTAAAATAGTACCGATTACTTTTTCTTTGGCGGTATTACTTAATTCAGATAAGGTATAATTACCAATTTTTTCTCCTTTAAAGCAAAAACCATACATTTTTTTAAATGCTTGGGATATATACTCTTTAGTATTATCCCAAGTATCATTATTTATTTTATCTTTAATACTTAATTTTAAATTATCAAAATAAGTAACCACATCATCTTCAGTATTAATATTACTAGTGTCATTTATATCAAATGTATCTTTATTATAACTAGTCGTATTATCACTAATTACTTCTTCAGATTTATTATCGTTAGTTATATTAATGTCTTCTTTAGTTTCTTCTTTATTTATGTTATCTACTTTTATATCTATATTATCTTTATCATTAATTATTTCTTGCTTTTTATTACAACCAGTCAAAGAAAGTATTAAAACTAATATAATAAATATTTTTTTCATTAGCAATTAATTCCTCTTACTTTATATTCATTAATTTCATCATCATCTTCATCTTCTTTTTTAGGTTTAGTAATTTTTCTGTATTCTAATACTCTCCATAAGTAGTTAGATACAAATATACTAGATAATACCCCAAAAATAAATCCAACAAGTAAAGCAATATTAAAATTAATTATTTCTCTTGCACCAAGTATCATTAAACATATAACTGGGGCAATTGTAGTAACGGTAGTAAGAATAGTTCTAGAAAATACTCTTTTAATACTAGAATCTACTATTTCATCTAGTTCACTTTGTGATTTGATTTCTTTTTTATTCTTATAAGTTTCTCTTATCATATCAAAAGTAACAATTGTATCATTTATAGAGTAACCAATAATAGTAAGAATTGCTGCGATAAATACCGAATCTATTTCAATATGGAATACACCAAAGAATAATATAGTAAGAACAACGTCGTGTACTAAAGCAATGATACCACTAATGGCATAATTAAATTTAAATCTAAAACTTACATATATAACAATAGCAATACTAGATAAAATAAGTGAATATATTGCATTTTTAACTAGGTCTCTTTTTACGACATCACTAACTACATATACATCTGAAGATACGTTATATTTATCTGTAATATAATTATTTAATTCTTTAATGCTATCTTTTTCTAATACTTCATCAATAATATAAGTAGCATTATCATTAGCAATATTTTTATCTTTTAAAGTATAATTCATATCTTTGATATCATTAGTTATATCTATATTATCGTTTATTACAATACTTGTTCCACCGGTAAAATCTACTCCAAGATTAAATTTTGTAAATACACTAACGATAGATAATATTACTATAACTACTAAAATGCTAATTGAATATACTTTTCCTGCTTTAATAAAGTTAATCTTTTTAAATGGAAGGTCTAGTTCTTTTGATTTCTTTATTTTATTTTTGTTTATTCCAATAAATAATCCAACTTTGTTATCGAAGTAACCTGTTTTAATAAATAATCTTAAGACACTTCTTACCATAAATACAATAACTAATATTGTAGCAATGATATTAATAATTAACATTGTAGCAAATCCTTTTACTGAACTTTGTCCGAAAATGAATAGAATAACTGCGACAATTACGGTTGTAATATTAGAGTCTATTATACTAGATAATGATGTTTTATTACCTGTTTCAAATGCTTTAGTTAATGTGTTTCCTATTTTTAGTTGTTCTTTTACTCTTTCAAAGCAAATAATTGAAGCATCAACTGCCATACCTACTCCTAGAAGCATTGCAGCAATACCAGGTAATGTAAGTACGCCATCAATTAAATAAAAGACATATAGTGAACCAATTGTATAAACTACTAGTCCAAGTGAAGCAATAAAGCCAGAAAATCTATATATAGCACAAATAATTAAGACAACAATAGCAATACCGATAACACCTGCAAGTAATGTTTTATTTAAAGCGTCTTCCCCAAATGATGCTGGAACTGTACGACTAGATAATTCTTCTAGTTTTGTAGGCATTGCACCAGAATTAATTAGTTCAACTAATTTAGTGGCAGACTCTTTAGTGAAATTACCTTGAATTATAACATCACTAGCAAATGCTTCTTTTACATATGGAGCACTTAAACAGTGAGAATTTGCTGTACCACAACTATCATTTTTATCTTCTAGTTTAATACTATCTACTCCTGCTTTAAAATCTAACCAAATAACCATTCTGTTATCATTCATATTTTTTACTTTTTTAGTGGCATTATAAAATGCTTCGGTATCTTTAATAGATAAACTAATTACGTATTTACCATATTCATCAGTTGATACTTTAGCATTTCCTCCAAGAACATCTGATGTTAATAATATATTGTCATTTGTATCTCTAAAAGTTAATACGGCAGTCGAAGAAATAATTTCTCTTGCTTCTTCTTTGTTAGTAATACCAGCAAGTCTAATTCTTATTTTGTCTTCTCCTTCGATAGTTATCTCTGGTTCACTAACTCCTAAGATATCTATTCTTTTTAAAATTGATTTGTAAGTATTATATACCATATCTTTATCTAATTTTCCTTCGATAGGATTAACTTGATATAATACTTCAAAACCGCCTTGTAAATCTAATCCATAGTGAATTTTATCTACAAGTCTTGGAGCATATAATACTCCACTAATCATAATAACTAAACATAAAATGCTACCAAATAATGCTTTAATTTTCTTATTTTTTAAAAATACTATTAATCCAACCATTATTATTGCTATAATTAATAATATTAACATAACTATTTTATAACTCATAACTACTCTCCCTTAACGCTTTTAATTTTTTGTAAACTAAATCTATATTTTTGTTTAACTTTTGGATACTTTTCTCTATCTACTAAAGACAAAAACATTTCTTTATCTCTAACATATAATTTATTATCACCATATAACGCTCTATAAACTACCATTTCTCTACCTGTTTCACTATTTATGGCAACATCTATTACTATATAATAATCACCTTTAAAATGCTTATATATGCCATTAATTTTTAATTTATTCATATCGCATTATCTTCCTATCTACTTTTTTTAAGTGGTCTTTTAAGAATAAATCAACTTTATTGATATCAACCATAATTATATCATCAACCATTTCACTTATGGTTAAATTGCTATCTTTACACCATTTATTTATTTTTAAATAATTCCAGATATCTGTTTTGGTAATATAATCATAATCTTTATGAATTAATCTTAATTTAACATTAAATGCTGGTATTAGACCATTAAATAATTCTCTAATATTATTATATTCTTCCATATAAGCACCTACTTTCAGTAAAATATTCTAATATATACATCAACGTTCATAATAATATTATATAACAATTTATCTTATTTTTCTATATAGTTAAACACTTTATTAGTTTTTATTTTTAAAATGTCATTTTATTATTATGCTTTATTGAAAACTCTTGCCACTTTTACCACTTTTTTCAGTGACTAATAATTTTTTCTTTATTTCATTACAACTACCTTTAGTTAAACCATCAGTATAAAAACTAGTTTTAACTAAATTATTTTTAAGTAAACCAAAATCATTAAATACTTCATCATCTAAAATAACAAAGTTATCTATATCATTATTTTCTAGATAATCTCTTATTTCTTCTCCTCTATTACCTTTAAGATATTTTGTTTCTCCAATTATTGGAATGCCACTAGATATAAATATTTCTTTAATTAAAGGATATATTCTAAGCATTCTCCAAGAAGAAGTAATAACAACTTTGGCATTAACTTCACGAATAACATCTACTAATAAATTAAATTTATCTACATCTATTTCAGACATTTGTCTTACTATATCACTTACATTTTTTATTTTTTTCTTATAATTAGTGAAATAATTCTTACTATTTAAGACTCCATCAATATCTAAAAATATAATATTATTCTTCATTTAAAAATCTCTTAAAACTATCTACTATATTACTAGGTAATATTTCACTTAATTCTTCGTTGCTAGCATTTCTCATATTATCAATAGTTTTATATTTTTTTAATAATTTATTTTTTCTTACTTCTCCAATACCAGGAATATTATCTAAGATACTAGATAGTGCTCCTTTACTTCTTATTTGTTTATGATAAGAAATAGTAAAATTATGTACTTCATCTTGCATTCTAGTTAAAAGTAAGAATAATTTACTAGATTTATCAAGTGGTATTTCTTTGGTATCAGTAATTAATAATGAAGTATTATGTTTATCATCTTTCTTTAATCCAGCGACTGGAATATTCATATTAAGTGAATCTATTACTTCTTTACAAATGTGTACTTGTCCTAGTCCACCATCAACAATAATTAAATCACATCTTTCTAGATTATCACGAAGTACCCTGAAATATCTACGATAGATAACTTCTTTCATTGTACCATAATCATCATTTACATCATTAGTAATTTTATATTTTCGGTATTCGTTTTTTGCAGGTTTGCCATCAATAAAGACAACCATACCACTAACATTAAAATTACCAAATAAATTAGAATTATCAAATAATTCAATTCTACTAATTTTAGGAATATCAAGTAAAGTTGCTAATTCTTTCATACAAGAAAGTAAGTTTTCTTCTTTTTCTAACATTAAACTTAATTTTTCGTTATAATATACGGTTGCATTATCATTTGCTAACATTAATAATCTTTTTTTAAATCCTCTTTCTGGAGTAATAAATTTAGAATTAAATGCTTCGTTAAATACTTGATTATCTATTCCACTAACGATTACTTCTTTAGGTCTTATTTCGTGAGAATAATAAAAGTTAGATATATATGTAGATAATTCTTCTTCTAGGGAACTAATTATTGGAAATACGGTACTCTTCTTATCAATTAGTTTACCACCACGAATAAATAATATAGAAATAGATAAATAATTATCTTTAGTATAATATCCAATAACATCTCTATTTATATTATCATCTAGTTCAACTTTTTGCTTTTCTAAGGTAATATTAATATAATCTAGTAATTCTTTATATTCTAATGCTTTTTCAAATTCTAATTTACTAGAATAAAATTCCATCTTTTCTTTTAATTTATCAGTAACTATTTTATCATTGCCATTTAAAAAAGAGATAATTTCATTTTTCATTGCATCTATTTGTTCTTTAGGAACGTTATTAGTACAATACCCCAGACACTCTCCGATATGGTAATATAAGCATTCTTTTTTACCTAATGTACGGCATTTTCTAATTGGATATAATCTATTTAATAATTCAACAGTTTTTCTTGCTGCTGAAACATTGGGATATGGTCCAAAGATATAGTTATTCTTTTTTCTTATTTTGGGATTTCTAACTACAAGTAATCTTGGGATATTATCATTAGTAAGTTCAATATAAGGATAACTTTTATCGTCAGTTAATAAAATATTATATTTTGGATTATACTTTTTAATTAAATTAATTTCTAAAAGTAAAGACTCAAGTTCAGATGATGTAACAATATAATCAAAGATATAAATATCTCTTACTAGCATTGCAGTTTTACCAGTATGGGATTGTTTAAAATATGAACTAAGTCTATTTTTTAAATTCTTACTTTTTCCCACATAAATAATAACATTATCTTTATTTTTCATAAGATAACATCCTGGTAAATGTGGTACTTTACTTAATTTTTCTTCGATCATCTCTTTTTTTCCTTACTATCCAAAATTATAATATCTTTATTTGAATACTTACTATTAATAAATTCAACCATATCATAAACACTTGCATATTTACCTAACATTTTAGAAAAACATTCAAAGACACTAAAAGATAATAACTCATTGATATCTTTTATAATATCTTTATAATCATTTAATGCTTCTTTATAATCAATACTATCTTTATTTAAACTATTAACACTAGTTCCTGCGACTTTTAAATCTTTAAGAAGTAAACTAATTTCATCAGTATCAACTATATAATTATATTCCTTTAAGTAATTAATTAAATTAATAACGTTATTTTTGATTAAGTCATAATTTAACATATTACTAGGTATCATATCAACATCACATAACATTTTATCTTTATAGATACTAGGTATCATAATATATTTAATCTTATTACTTGGAATATAATCTTTTACTACTACTTCATCACTTCTTTTTAAAAATTCTTTACTTTTATCATAAATAAAATCTACATCTTCGATAACAAAACTAATACCATTTTTAATATATAAATTATATGCTGATAATTCATCATCACTAACATATAAATTTCTAACTAAAGATATATTTCTTAAATTATTTTCAGTTAATTTATCATTAACTATATCACTAATACTATCTTTCAAAGAATCAACAGTAAAATTAAAATTTTTAGAAAAAGAAATGTTATGTTCTTTAGCATAATAATCACTTACTAAACCATTTCTTAAAATACCTTCGAATTTCATTGGATTAAATCCAACACTATGAAATAAAGTATCATCATTAAATTTATAATTCATATAATCACCACATTAATTATACTATAAAAATTAAAGTAAATAAATAGAACTATTATAAAAAGTTATAATAGTTCCCAAAGTGTTGACAAAGTACAATACTCTGACTATTTTTAATATTAAAAATAGTGTTAGTGATTTTCTTTACCAACACTATTTATTATAGAACCGTTTACATATTTTTTCATATAAATCTTGTTCTTGTTTAATAGTATCCACTAAAAACATCTTATCATTTTTATACTCTTTTAAACCTCTCATATAATAAAAGGCAAAATGTTATTTATTAAACAATATTTTTCAAAATGTCACTACTATATTTAACATTAAATTATATAATAATTTATACTTGTGTAAACAAAATATACTATTTTTTTATTACTATACCATTAATTTTTCTTTAATATTTTAGTCATTGGTTTTTTAGTTATAATATTAATGATTTTATCCTGTACATAAAACACTTTATCTATCTCGTTATTATCAAATATATTAGTATTTGTGCTCAAATACTCTAAAATCATATTTTCAGTATTTCCACTTGATAATTTTAATACAAATTTCTTTTTATTATTAACACTAACAACTACGTTAACTATGTTGCTTTGTAAAATTTTATTATAGTCTGGCCATTTTGCATCTAATATATTTTTATTAAACACTTTTTCATAAATTTCGCTAGTTATATGGGGTGCTAAAGGATTTAACATTAATAAAAAATCATTAAGTTCTTCTTTTGTTATATATCCATCTTCTCTAATTTTTTTAACATATGACATACAAGAGGCAATAGCAGTATTTAATTTTAATGATTCAATATCTTCTGAAACCTTCTTTATTAAATCTTTAGTAATTTTCATATGATTTTCTGATATTTGTTCACCATTTAATAAATTTGGTAAATCCCATACTTTATTTAAAAAATTAGTTATACCATTCATACCATTATATGTCCATGAAGTATTATCTTCATATGATCCAAGAAAGTGAACGTGTAACCTTGCAGCATCAACACCATATTTTTCAATAACTTCAAGAGGAGAAACTCCATTTGTAGAACTTTTACTCATTTTCTTACCTGTATCATCCAAAATAAGTCCACTTCCCATTTTTTTAACAAACGGATCTCTTATTGGAACAGCACCTATTTCATATAAGAAGTTTTGCCAAAAAAATGCATAAAGTACATGTCTAGTAATGTGCTCAGTTCCACCAGTATAACAATCTACACTTCCCCAATATTTTAATTTATCAAAATTTGCTATTTCATTTTTATTGTGAGGATCACAATATCTTATCCAATACCATGAAGAGCCGGCCCAGTTAGGCATAGTATCAGTTTCTCTTTTTGCTTTTCTACCACATTTTGGACAAGTACAATTTACCCATTCTTCTATTTTAGATAAAGGTGAGTTACCATCACTACCAGGCAAGAAATCTTTTGTATATGGTAATCTAACTGGTAAATCATTTTCATCTATAGGAACAGTACCACAATTATCACAAAAAACAATAGGAAATGGTTCTCCCCAATATCTTTGTCTATTAAATGGCCAATCTTGCATTTTGTATTCAAAGTATTTATTAGCTACTCCTGATTTTATTAATTTTTCTTCAATTATTTTTTTTACCTCTGATATTTTTAGACCATTAAGTTCATTTGAATTTATCAAAATATCATTATCGATAAACTCTTTAATGAAAATATTATATTTACTTGCAAAATCAAAATCAAATTTATTTCTTCCAGGTACGCCCATAACAATACCTTCATTATTATTAATTACGTAGTCAGAAGTATAAATAGAAATTCTTTCTTTTGTAACTGGATTTATTGCATATAAACCTTCTATTTTTATACCAGTTATATATTTTTGATTAGAAATTCTATCAAATTGTGATCTATGTGAAGTTTTCATTCTATATTCTAAAATTTCATTATAATTTTTAATATAATTTTCATTACTTAACAATTCATTCTCTGGTGCAACAACCAAATATGTAGTTCCATATATATTTTCTATATTAGAGGTAAATATCTTTTTCTTAGTTATTAAATTATTATTTTCATCATTAATATCAAATGAAATTTGATACCCTTCTGTTTTTCCAATCCAATTTCTTTGCAATTTTTTTAAGTTATCATTCATTTGAATATTATCTACATTTTTTAATAATTTATCTGCATATTCTTTCATTTTTAAATACCAAACATTACGTTCTTCTTGAACAACTTTTCCATGACACCTATCACATATACCATCTTGACTGTCTTCGTTAGATAAAACTGTTTTACAATTTGGACAATAATTAACAATTCCTTTTTCTTTATATGCTTTATCATTTTTAAATAATTGCAAAAAAATCCATTGAGTCCACTTATAATAATCCTCATCACTTGTAACTATAGTTCTATCATAATCAAATGATAAACCTAATTTTTTAGATTGATTAATTACATTTTTCATACCATTTTCAACAAAATCTTTTGGATCAATTCCATATTTAATTGCTGCATTCTCAGCAGGTAATCCAAATGCATCTCCTCCAATTGGAAATAAAACATTATATCCTTGCATTCTTTTCATTCTTGCTAGTGCATCAGCAGGAACAGTTCCTTTTAAATGGCCTATATGTAAATTTCCACTTATATTATAAAATTCATACAATACATAGTATTTTGGCTTTGTGGGATGAAAATCTATTGCTTTAAAATGTTCATCATTTTCCCATCTATTTTGCCATTTACTTTCTATTGTTTTAAAATCATACATATTTTTAAACCTCCCTTTAGTTTTTAATTTTTTATTTTATATTTTTTATTTTTTGCTTTTTTTTATCTTCTATTTCTAAATATACTGATTTGTCTTCACATTCTAAAGTAGCATTTCTACCTATTGGTATAGTAAATATTGGAAAAACATGTCCAAAATCTAAATTACATGCTACTGGAATATTATAATCATTAAAATATTCCTTTAGAAATTCTTCAATATTATTATTCATATCATCAGAATCAAATTTACCAAATATAACGCCATTTACAATATTAAAAATTCCTTTTAATTTTAAACTTTCTAAATATGAAGTAAATTTCAAAATATTTGTATTACATTCTTCTAAAAACAAAATAGAATCTTTAAATTCATCAATAGGTAAATATTCTGTACCTAATATTAATAACATAGTTGCCAAATTACCACCTATTAATTTTCCTTTTCCTTTTCCCTTATTTACAATTTTCCAATCGTTTTCTTTTAACTCTTTTTTCTTTATTATTTTTGATTCTTCTAAATCTTTCCAATCTATAAATTCTTTAATAGAATAATCAGAAGGTTTACAAATAAATTTATTACCACCAAGAGCATTTAATAATCCTTCCTTTGTATATGAATCTACTCCACCATAATCACATAAATTTACTGTAAAAACTGGCCCATATAACATTTCTAATCTTGTTTTTGTGTAAATAGAAAGTAATATAGCTGTTATGTCACTAAATCCACATATTTTCAATTTTTTTTTCTTTATTTTATCATAATCAAGTTTATCAAGTAATTGAATTGATGTATAGCCACCAATAGATGCCATAATTAAATCAACATTCGAATCCATTATTTCATTAAACTCATCTAATCTTTCCTTGACTGATTTTGAAGATGAATCGTTATATCTAATTGCATTCTTAGAAAAACAAGTTGATGCTCCTATCATTTTTAAATTTTCTAAACCTGTAATTCTTCTGTTTGGAAAAACTTTTAATACATTATTAGAAGGGGAAATAATTCCAATTTTCATTATGTTATTTTTTCCTCCTATATAAATTTAAAATTAATTCTGAACCTACGCCAGAAACAACTGATGTCTCTTTTTCATCTCCTAATATTTTTTTATTCCAATCTGGAACACCGCCATCACATAAAGGAACATAATAATTTAATTCTTTAGAGTAAATATGGAAACAAGAACCAACATAATACCCTAATCCACCTTTTCTATCCATCTCTATATAAAAATTAACATTTGGATATTCATTTTTTAGTGAATCAATCATTAATTGCAAATTTTCAATATTATTTTTAATAAGTTTTAAAGAATATATGTTTTTAGCATTTTCAGTAAAATCATCATAACTACATATTTTTGAAGGAATATTAATCCCTGCTTCCTTAAACAAATCAAAATCGTTAAAAGAATTTTCATTTATCATTTTTCTATCAACAAAATTATTACGAATAAAATGTTCTATTATGTTAATATGACATAGGCCAACATTTATTTCTCCCAATGAATAATTATTTTCTTTTAACTTAATAAGAAGATTAACCCATATTTTTATATGTTCTTTAATTTTTTCGTATTCAAAATTAACATTTTTTCTCCCAGCTGTTATAGTAGCAAATTGTCCAAAATGTTGAAGATATCCTTTTGACTTGTCAAATTGTTGCATCCTTAAAACTTTTTTTATAGTTGCCATATTGATATCTGTATTTATTTTATCAGGATCTTTAATTAATGATTTTCTTTTTTTACAAGCCTCATATGAAAGTGCTGTTGTTGCATCACTACATACTTCGGAATTTTTTGCAGTAGATAAAATATTTTTTTGACTTAGTTTAGTTATGCATGTATTTGCCCCAAAAGGTGTAATTGGAGATAATTCTATTGCTTCATATTTTTCAGGCAAACAATTTAAAAATAAATTATCTAATTCTATTATGTTTCTTAAATTTTCTTTACTTGGACCAAAAAACTCATAAAAATCATTGTATTTCTGATAAACATCTTTTGGAATGATATTTTTACTTCTTCTATTAAATAATTCAAGCAATAAAGTATTTAGATTTCTATCAGACATATTTAGTAACTTTTCAATAGGTTCATTTTTAAATTCATCAAATGATTTTTCACTAATCTTTTTTTGCATAATAATCCTCTTTTAGTAGAGAAGCTACTACTAAATTTACTTTCTTATTGTCAATAATATATCTGTTTCTAAGTATTCCTTCTTTAATAAATCGATTATTTTCTAAAACCTTTATAGATGGAATATTAAACTCAAAACATTGCGCAATTATAGTATCAAATAATCCTGTATTAAATAAATAATCTACTACATATTTTATTGCTTCTGTTGCGTATCCATTACCCCAATATTCTTTTCCTATATTATAACCTATTTCACAAGTACGATTTATCATGTCACTTCTAACAACTGTAATACTCCCTATTGGTTCCTTATCTTTTAATTCTATTATCCAATTAAAAATATTTTCATTTTTATATTCATCTATCCAAAATTGCACTAATTCTTTAGTATCACTCATTTTTTCATGCTTAGGCCAACCTGCATTTTTTGCCACTTCTTCACATGATGCCCAATTATTAAACATATATTTATAATCTGACAACTTAAACTTTCTCAAAATTAATCTTTCTGTTTCTATTTTTTTAGTATTATATTTCATTGTTAAACCCTCACACTATGATATAACTCAGGATCATTAAATATATCAGATTCTTTTCTTCTAATAATAAACACTGTAAAGCCCATATGAGAATTATTTTCATTAAATAAATGCATAAAATTGTAGTAACACTCTCTTAATGTTTTCATACTTTCGTCACTTAATTTTTTTAAATGTTCTCTTTTTAAAATATTATCACAGAAAAAATTTATTTCCTCATCTGAACATTTTAAAAATTTATAATCAACCTCTTCAAAAATTTCATCTTCATCTCTGATAAAAAATTCTTTCCAATCATCTTTATATTGAACTGCAATATTTACTTGAATTGCTTTTCTAACATCATCAACAAGTTTATCACTTGGTTTTTTTATATAATACATAGGAACTGCTACTAAATATCCATTTGGTTTTAATACTCTCCAATATTCTTTTAACGCTGATTCTCTATTATTTACCAATGAAGTAACATTTCCAGCAAATACAACATCAAAAATTCCATCATCAAAACTTAAATTAGTTGCATCATCTATTTGAAATTTCACTTTATTCAAATTAAATCTTGAGCATCTATTTGTAGCTGTTTTTATACTTTCATCATTAATATCAATTCCAATAACCTCGCAATTAAGTAATCTTCCAAATTCCAATGCTGTATGTCCTGTGCTTGTACCAATATCAAGAATTTTAGAACTATTATTTAAATTTAACATTCTTGAAACTGTTTTAATTGTATTTAAACCTCCTGGCGTTCTATTGGTTTCTCTAACCAATCCTATAATTTCATTATAACTCATATTCTTTATATCACTTGGTGTCAATTTTTCTATTTTTTTCATTTTTTAACTCCTATTCTATTTTTAAATATTATTTTTTTATTATAGCTAAACTCTCATCACTATTAATATGTAATGATTTTTTATGTAAACTTTATAGTGTTTATTTCTATTTCATATGCATTCTTTTATTTCATTGCCTTTTAATTTTTTTATTTCAAATAGATTATAATCATTTATTGTACGATAACTTTATAAACTTTTAAACGCTTTAAATTGATTAGAATTTCATAATCATTTAATTTAAAAATTATTCTTTAATTCACTAACAATATTCAATAATTGATTTAGTTCTCTATCTACTTTATAAATAACATAACAATAAAATTCAATATTTATGTTTAATAGTATTTTATATTCGTTTAGTTGAACATTATTCATACAATTTTAAGATATTTTTCTTTTTACATATTACATGTCTTCTTTTATGGAATAATATTTTCACCATTAAATCTCGGACAAATTTGCATATTTCTAATATCATCACACTTCAATACCCACATAAAAAATCTTTCTGTACCCATTCCAAATCCTGAAGTATTCAAAGGTTTTATCTTTTTTAAATTTATGTACCAACTATATTCATCTTCTTTTACTTTATGCATTTTTAATGAATCGAGTAACTCGGTATAATCATCATGTCTTTCACCACATCCAACTGTTTCTCCTATTCCCATTAATAAATCAGCATTTTTTGTTGTTCCATTATTTTTTTTATCATATTTTTGATAAAAAGGAACTGCTAAAATATCATAATTAGTAATCCAAACTAAACCATCATATAGCTTCATAATTTCTTTTTCACCTAGTCTAGTTATATTTCTCCAACCATCATTATATTCAATATATTTGTTGATATCTTCAGAATGTATTTCTAATAATTTTTTTTCTACTTCATCAAAAGTAATTCGAGGAAAATGTCCCTTGTAATTTGCAATTTTCTCAATATGAGTTATATCACCAATCATAGTTTTAATTTCATTACCTAATTGTTTAATAATTTGTTTAGATAAATATTTTATATATTTTTCAACTAAATTCATAACATCATTTAAATCACCAATAATTTCAGCTTCACTATGATAAAATTGGCAAAGATGTCGTTCGTCTGCCTTTTCCCCACGAAAAGAAGGCATTATATAATAAACACCTTTATTAGTTAAACGGCAACCATATTCAAGTAAAAATTGCATTGAATCAGCTAAATAAGTTTCAACACCTTCTAATTTTACTTTTACTGGAAGAGAATCCGAACCTCTTCCCATAGGACTAGAAATCGAACCAGTTGTTACCGGTAAATGCATTGTAACCATTCCCTTTTTTTTGTAAAAATTAACCGTTTCTACTGATAATAAATTCTCGAGTTTCACTAAAGTTTTATACCAAGGTTTATCCAATGCCTCAATATAATGAGTATTTAAATTTTTCCAAGTATTTGGTATGTAATCTTTTTTCATATTATCTTTTCACTCACTTTCTTTTTAGAATTATTATTTAACAAATAATAATAATTAATGTTTATTAAATTCTTTTATTTTTCTTTTTGCCAAACTTGTTCTAGCTTTATTCATCCAATCATCTCTTGGACCATAAGATAATTCATCAGTAACAATTCTAACTCTATCTTTATTTTGCAACACATAATCTATCGGAACAGACTCATCATTAACAAATACTCCAACCATTGTATTTCCTATATCTGTATGTATCTTATAAGCAAAATCTATTGGTGTTGCTCCTTTAGGAAGTTCTATAACATCTCCCTTTGTTGTATATACATAAACTTTATCTACAAATAATTCATTTTTCACTTGATTTACAAATTGCTGATTATCGCCAAACATAGAATTTATTTCAGTTAATGATTTAAAAAATTGAAATTTCTGTTTTAAATCATTTTGCATTACATCTCTTGCTTGTCCTTTTTCTAAATCCCAGTATGCAGTTAATCCAAACGATGCAACTTTATCCATATCAAATGTTCTTATTTGTGTTTGAACTAATCTTTCATCCTCTCCAAACACTGTTGTATGTAATGATTGATACATATTTGTTTTTGGATTATATATATAGTCCTTAAACTTGTCATTTATTGGATGATATTTTGAATGTATAAATCCTAATGTCAAATAGCATTTTGCAATTGAATCAACCATTATTTTTAATGATAATAAATCATGAATATTTGATATTTTATGTCCTTGTTCCAATCTTTTATATATACCATAGACATTTTTTGTTCTTACTTTTATATCATGTGATATATTTTGATTAATGAGTATAGAATTAATTGTAGTAAGCATTTCACTTAAACAATGTTTACTATCATCTTCAACTCTTAATTTGATATCTTCTATTCTTTTGTATTTATCAGGATATAAATATTTAAGCGATAAATCTTCTAGTTCTGATTTAATCCTATACGCTCCTATATAATAAGCAAGTGGTACAAATATTTCCATTGTTTCAAGAGCATTTTCTTCGATATTTTGCACTATTTCTTCATTTTTTGGTACATTTTGTACCTTTTTTAGTGAATTTTTAATAAAATCAGGTACATTTTTGTAATTTTTGAACAAATTACTAGATATACTTGCTACTGCTGTCTTTTCTTCATCTAGTAAAGTAATATTGAAATATTTATCCATTTCTTTAGCACTTAACCAAGTTTCAGCATCAATAAGTGATTTTATTTCTTCTTCATCCACTTTTGACTTGTTCATATACATAGGCATCATTACTGATTCTTCAATTTTGTTTAATACATCAATAGTTTTTTGCATATCATTAGCATTTCCAAAAGCAAATGACATAGGTTTATGTATCATTACAGTAGAATTTTTGTAAAGATTAA
>OJAW01000418.1_pt1 | contig 31202 bp, 34 predicted proteins | sample 1589151 | NCBI WGS metagenome assembly OJAW01 (sample SAMN03283290) | human gut metagenome | biome: human-associated habitat; material: feces | host: Homo sapiens | place: Peru | collected 2012
GTTTTAATAATATTAACTTTATAATTTATTAAAGCTTTTTTTATATTATTATATAGTATATTAATAAATACTTTTCTATTATCTTTCTTAGTAGTTAATTCTCCATATTTAATTAATATTATTTTCATTTACATCACTCACTTCTCTATGCTACTACAATCTATTGTTTCTGATAAACAATATTTTGTATCATTATTTTCTTGCCATATTAATTTTTTTTGACTACTGTCGTAGTGGACGTAGCCACATAATGTTTTAGTGTCACTAAAGGGATCTAGTATCTCGTCTCTAGTTATTAAACTATCACAAAATAGTTTTTGAAGGGTTATTTCATCAGAAGGATTATAGGTATTTTTATGATTATTAGTATATGTTTCTGCTGACGAAATAATTAGATTTATTTTTTCTTTCTTTTCTTTATCTTTACTTCTTTCTATTGTTGAAGTAACTGTCGGTATAGCTATTGCCATTATGACTAATAATATTACTACTACCGCTAATAACTCTATTAGGGTAAAACCTTTTCTATTTAACTTTTGCATTTTATTTGCTCCTAAGATAGTTTTTTACATGGTTCACAAGAATAATTTTCAGGAACACAACTTGATTCGTATCTAGCATCACCAGGAGATACTTCAACCCATTTAATGCTTTCTCTTGTTCCCTCAATATAACCACATAATGTTTTGCTACTATCAAATGGATCTAATACTTCTTCTCTAGTAATCTTGCCATTACATATTAGACATAATAAACTATATTCTGCTTTTTCTCCTTCTGGTATGTAAAGATTTTTACCTTCACTTTCCGCTGCTGAAATAATTAAGTTTATTTCTTTATTTTTTTGCTTTTCTTTACTTTTTTCTGAAGTTGATGTTATACTCGGTACTGCTACTGCCATTATGACTACTAATATTACGATAACTACTAATAACTCTACTAAGGTGAATCCTTTCTTATTTAATTTTTGCATTTTTATTCCTCCTTAATCTTAATTTGATATATTATTACAATCTATATTACTTGGAAGACAATATTGTGTACTTCCTGTTACTTCTACCCACATTGATGCTTGTCTGTTACTGATTACATATCCACAGATAGTTTTATTTTTGTTAAAAGGGTCGACTATATCTTCTCTTGTTATTAATTTAGAACAATATAATTTATCTAATGTTATCATTCCACTAACATCTTCGTGATCGGATACATATATTTTAGCGGCCGCTACTACAATATTTTCTATCTGTTTTTTTTGTTTTTCTTTACTTCTTTCTACTGAAGAAGTAATACTTGGTATGGCTATTGACATTATAACTCCTAATATAATGACTACTACTAATAGTTCTACTAAAGTAAATCCCTTTTTATTTAATTTTTTCATTTGCTTCACCTAAGTTAAGTATAAAGTATTTTTATCTTTATATCAATACTTTTTGAATATATTTATTAATTATTTTTTTATTTTTGTATATACCGCTTCAATTGAATAATTTGTTCGTATTGCTTCTTGCTTTAATTTTTGTTTTAATGCATAAATTTCTTCTGAAGTTTTTGGATATGAAAAATCTCTTTTTATGCTTTCTGGTGCAAACCTTCCACCTTCAGTAAATAATATACTTTTATATAAGTTTAATGCCATCGGATCCGAAAATCTACTATCTTCATATGATAAATAATATTTTGATATTGATTTGGGATTTTCTAACAATAAACCTATATATGCATATTCTAATCTTATATTTCTTAGTTCCTTGGGATATTTTATTTCAGCATCGTTGTCTGTAACCAATATACCTTCCTCCTTTGTTATATTATAATTTTATTTTAATGTACCCAATTTATTAAGTGGCCAAAATCTAAAAACAGCTCTACCTTCTATTTTATCAATTGGAATACAGCCAAATAATCTGCTATCACAAGATACTTCTCTATTATCTCCTAAAACATATACATATCCATCAGGTACTATTACATCTAAAAATAATCCTCCTTCAGTTGAATCAGTCACAGTTCCTGAATCTAAATAATCTTCTTGTAATGCTTTGCCATTTAAATATACTGTTTTATTTTTTATTTCTTGGATTTCATCTTGCTTATTTAAAAGATTTTTTTCTCTTTCTTCAAGACCTTTTTCTCTATTTTGCATGATTTCATCACGCTTATCAAGATTTTTTTCACGTTGTAAAAGGCGATCTTCTGATTCTTTTACTTCATTTTTCTTTTCTTTTATTTCTTTGTCAACATCTATTTTAAGTTTATTAAGTTCTTCTTTTGTTTCAAATAAGCTTTCTCTTTTTATTTTGTCGGCTTCTTTTTTAGCTTTTTCAATAATAGATTCAGCTTTTTTCTCTTTTTCTTTTGTACGAAGATAATTTATAATTAAAAGTACTACTACACCAATTATTAGACCAAGAATAAATAATAAGATGGAGAAGACTGTCTCATTCATGTGAACACCTCCATTCTTTAATTTATTTTATTTATGATAGAAAAATTTTTTTAAATTAAACTATACAATATAATTGTATATTTCTTTTTTACTAAAGTCAAGTTATTTTTAGTTATGTGGAAGCGTGAAGGAGGAAAATAATACATGTATATGATAATGTTTTTTGAGTTAGATTGGGGGTATATATAAACTAGAATACTTTTTATTTAATGAAGGATTAGTTTAAGGGAATCTAGTGATGAGGAAAATTCTAAATTATTTAAGGCTTATTTTTATAAAGCAATAAAATTTGGTGGGAAGTAAAACTAAAAGACTCTCTTAGATAGAGAGCCTTGATTATTTATCTAGTTTTAATTTATTAAGTATTTTTTTAGGAAGCAAATCTTTAATATATTTAAAGTTAATTAAGAGATAGATTGTACCTCCGACTAGTCCTGAGATGGCTAGATTGAATACTTGTACTAATCTACTTGGATTATTTATTGGTAAAATAAGATTAAAACACTTAAATAACACTATTAATATTATTGCTGATAAGATGAATCTTGGGATTGCTTTAATAGTTTCTTGATAGTTAAGGTGTAATTCTTTATTTAAATAAATAATACTGATACTATTGGATAGTAAGAAACCTAATAAAGTAGCTGTTATTGCACCATAATATGCTGGGAGATTTAATTTCGAGAATAGGTACATAAGTGGAATATCTAAGACTAAGTTAGTAATTAAGCCGGAGATTACGCTTATATATATTAATTTTGATTTATTTAAACTTTGTAATAATGAATTGATAACCATATATAAGCAATCAAAGATGGTGACTATTATAGTGTATTTTATTATCTTAGGGCCAAATTCACTTGCTCCATAGAATACATTCCATAAACTATTTGACATTGAACTTAGATAGATAGCTAATGGAGCAATTATTAATAGGATAATTTTTAGGCATTTGTTAAAGTTATTGTTAACAGCTTCAATATTTTTTTCAGTGTAATCTTTTACCATATTAGGAATTAGGCTTACGATTAGGCCAGTAGATATTGAGGTTATAATTGTATTAAATTTTACACCCCATGTAGTAAATACACTACTAATAAACTCAGTATCAGTAGCATTAAAACCTAGTTTTGGTAATGTTCTGATAACTAAAATCATATCGGTAGAGGTGTACAAGGTGTTAGCAAGATTTATAACTATGAATGGAATGGAATAAAGAATAATTTTTTTGACAATTTCTTTATCTTCTTTTTTAGTTGTTTTAGGTTTTATATCTAGACCTATTTGATGCTTATTTTTCTTAACAATAGTATTTAAATAGATATATGTAGCTAAGCCACCAAGACAAGCAGCAAAGACAGAGATACCTACGGCATATCTAGTTGGTAATTTTAAGATATATGTACAAACATAGCTACCAGCAAGAATGATAGTTATTCTTACTACTTGTTCAATTACTTGACTAATGGATGGTTCTAGGATATAACGATGTCCTTGAAGATAACCTCTTTCAATACTTAAAAATGGGATTATTAATAGGGCAAATGAAATGAGACGAATAACGAATGTCACATCTTCGATAGTGTTGCCACCTTCTAGTTCTCCGATTATAAGGTTTGATAAGTTAGGAGCAAAGAGGAAGCATACGAGGAATGATAAGATGGAGAAAAACATAATAACAGCAGTAGCTATTTGATACATTCTTCTCTTTTTATCAGTTTCTCCTAGGGTGTTATATTCACTTGTAAGTTTACTTATAGCCAAGGGAATGCCCGCTGATGAGATGATTAGGAAGACATTATAGATATTATAGGCATAACCATATAGGGTACCACCCTGCTCACCAATTATTTTATAAAAGGGAATAACATATAAGATACCTAGTATTTTTGTTATGATAATACAGAATGTAGCAATAAAGGCACCTTCTAGGAAGGAGGACTTCTTTAGTTTACTCATATTAAGCCTCTCCAAAATATACTTGATACCATATTAAGAAGATATAGATATTATATATTTTTCTACCATTATTACATATATTATGATAATGATCTTCAAGTAGTTTGTTAATTACTTTGGTATCAAAGAACTTAGAAGCATAATCTTTATTAAAGTATTTTTTTACTTCTAGATAATATTTTTCTTCACGAATCCACTTAGAGAATGGTACTGGGAAGCCTAATTTTCTTCTTTTTGACCAGTCTTCTGGCATTACTTCATCAGCTACACTACGGAATATTTCTTTAGTTTTTTTGTTTCTAATGAGATATTTTGTTGGTATTTTTCTGGCTACATCCCATACTTCTTTATCAAGAAATGGTACTCTTAACTCTATGGAATTTGCCATAGTCATTTTATCGGCTTTTAGGAGGATATCTTGAGGAAGCCAGAAGTGCATATCAATATACATTTTCTTTAAGACATCGTTTTCATGTTTTACTTTTTCATAATATGGTTTTATGACATCTGTAGTAGTCATATTATCTTTTAAGCGATCGCATAATATTTGGTTAGCTTCTTCTTCATCCATTACTTGGGCATGACCAATATATCTTTCACAGAATGGTTTGCTATATTTAATTAGGGTGTTTTTACCAGGAAAGTGTGGTAATTTTTTAGCAAGGGCTGCGATTGGTTTTTTGATGAATCCTGGCATATTCATATATATTCTTACTGGTAATGGTTCTAGGTATTCGTTGTATCCGCCAAACATTTCGTCAGATCCTTCACCAGACAAGACTACTTTTACTTGTTTACGGGCTAGCTCTGATAGGAATAACAACGGTACTGTTGAGAGGTTAGCATGAGGTTCGTCAGTATAGTACTCTACTTTAGGAAGACTCTCGAAGAATTCTTCTTTAGAGATATACTTACTATAATTTTTAACGTGCATTAGTTTAGAGAAATCTGCAGCCATTTTTGTTTCGTCGAATCCTGCTACATCAAAACCTACAGAGAATGTTTTATCAGGTTTGGCTACACTTACAACGTATGATGAGTCTACTCCACCTGATAAGTAAGATCCTACTTCAACATCAGAAGTTATTTGATGATATTTTATTGAATCTGCAAGAATGTCTTTGATTTCTTTTTTATATTCTTCATAAGGTTTGTTTTCTTTTTCATAAATGATATTAAAATACTCTTTTATTTCTAGAGAACCATTTTGGTATTTAAAATAATGACCTGGTTTTAATTTATAAACATTCTTGAAGAAAGTTTCTTCGAAGACTGAATATTGGAAAATTAAATACATTTTTAGGGACTTATCATTTACTTCTTTTATAAAGTTTGGATGAGGGATCATGCCTTTTATTTCTGATGAAAACATGAATTCATCTTTATTTTTATAGTAATAGAATGGTTTTATACCAAAGTGATCACGGCAACCTATGAGGGATTTTGTTTTAGTATCATATATTACAAATGCAAACATTCCTCTTAATCTAGGGAATAGTGATTCTTGATATTCTTCATATCCATGTAAGATTACTTCTGTATCGGTATTAGTTTTAAATTTATGGCCTTTTTCTATTAATTCTTCTCTTAATTCTTGATAGTTATAGATTTCTCCATTAAATACAATTACCATACTATTATCTTCATTATAGATTGGCTGTGATCCTCCTTTTAGATCGATAATGGATAATCTTCTAAAACCAAGGGCTACTTCAGAGTCTGTATAATATCCATCACTATCAGGACCACGATGTATAATGGCTTTGGCCATATCTTTAATTATCTTATCTTTTTCTTTTTTAGGCTTTTTATCTATAAATCCTACAAATCCACACATATTATCACTCCTTACGTTAAATCTTTCCAATAACCATTTTTATATTCTTTATAATAACGAAAATGTTTTTTTATTAAATATAGTTTTCTCATAATGTTTCTATCTTTAGAATAATTAATTGGATTAACATGATGAGGCCACAATTTAATTAATTCTTTTTTATAATCTTGGTCTTTTATATATTTTAGGGCTACTCTTTTCGGTACAAATGATAAGAGTACTTCATCTTTTAAGAAAGTATATTTCATTTCTTTATGATAGATTAAGTCATCAATTAATATTTTAACTAAGTTATAACCAAGACCATTTATATAATAGCTACTTCTTCCTTGTCTAGCATTAATTTCTAATACTTTGAATTTTTTATCACGATAATCATATTTTAGATCAAACTCACAGAATCCTTGATATGAAATACTTTCGAGGAATGACTTCATAGAGGACTCAATTTCTTTGGTATCTATACCATTAGTATATCCGTTTATTAGGACAGCAGCATTTCCTACCATGTTTTTACTATGTTCTTGAAGTCCTATTTTGGCTAAAGATAATAATTTTACTTGATGATCACTTGAAACATAGGCAACTGCATCATACAAGTAAGTATCATCTCCAGGGATAAAATCTTGAATAATTAGGGTGTCAGTATATCCGGCAGACACTATTCTTTTTATAATTTCATCTAATTCTTGTTTATTATATATTTGGTATATTTTGTTTTTTCCTTCAAAAGAAAGGTGATTATACATAATGACATTACTTGGTTTTAAGATTAGTGGATATGTCATTTTATTAGTTATTTTCTTGTCTTTACTACAATCAAAGTAATATGTTTTAGGGATGTTTAGAGAAGAATTTTGGTATTTTTTATAGAATACTTCTTTCATCATTAGTGAATCAATAATTTCTAGATCAGGATAATTAAATATAAAGTTATCTTTTAATAGTTTTTCTTTATTTTTAGAAATTATTCTGGCATAACTTTCGTTAGAACTAATTAGAAGGGTTAAGTAATTGTTATGCTCTTCTTTAAATTTATATATAGCTTTTAAGAATCCTTCTTCACTCCAGATAGTTGAGTCATAGAAGATATTTAGGATACTAGAGTATTTAGTATATGGAAGTGGTTCTTTTGCTAGGACGTAAGCTTTTTTATGGTAAGCTTCATGATAACAACGAGCCATATAGTATGCATTAGCATCTGATCCAATAATTAGTACATTATAATTCATGAGGGACCTTCTTTCTTTTTTAATATTTAATTTCTTTATTATCTGAGTATACTCTAGGAACTCTAGTAGTTATACCGGTTAATATGTGATAAGCATTTGTTCCTAGTAGTGATGAGACAGATTTTATGGATATAGATGAGCCAAATATTTCTACTTTATCATGAATACGGATAGTAGGATCTACTTTAACTAAGGTCATATCCATACAAACATCTCCAATAATTGGGTATTTTTTATTATTAATAGAAACATATTTCATTTTATTATTCATGCCATCAGCGTATCCAATAGGAAGGGTGGCTACAATTATGCTTTCTTTAGCGATATAATTAGCTCCATATCCGACAAAATCGCCCTTATTTATAGTTCTTAGACTCATAACTTCAGTATAAAGCGAATATGCTGGTTTTACTTTTAAATTATTATTTAGAATAGTTTCTGAGATGTGGTTTATTTTATGTAGAATGTTTCTCTTTATTTTTCTTAAACCTGTTGGAGTAGGAATACTACTATTGAAGCCATACATAAGTATACCTAATCTAGTTCCTGTTTCATAAGGTAATTTTTCATGATGATTAAGAGTAATAGAACGGTTTAAGTGAACGATAGGAATAGTTTTTAGATCAATATTAGAGGTTAGGTATTCGAAGCGTTTTATTTGTTTATCATAATAAATATCATTTAATCCACTAGTAGCTAGATGGGTGTAGATACCTTCTAGGTAGAGATTCTTTGTATTAGTAATAAGATTATAAGCTTCAGTTAGAGAAGCCGGATCTGTGAATCCAAGACGACTCATACCAGTATCTAGTTTTAAGTGAATAGTTAACTTCTCTTTTTTATTTAGTTTTATTAATTCCTTTAGATATGGAAGAGACTCAATAGTGATGGTTATATTATGAGAAATTACTTTTTCAATAAAAGATAGATTAATTGGCTCTAGGCATAATACGGGAATATTTTTATTATATTCACGGACGGCAATGGCTTCTTCTAGAGAGGATGTGGCTAAGTAATTAACTCCTCCTTTTATTAAATCATTTACGATATACATACCATGACCATAAGCATTAGCTTTTACTACTCCAATATAATATTTATAGTTGGGATAATACTTTATAATCTCTTTAACATTACTAGTAAGAGTATTATTATCTATTTTGACATATGTTTGACGATACATAAAATCATCTCCTTAAGATTAGTTTTAACATAATTATAATATATATAATTATAGCATAGTGTAAGGTGATTTGTAAATTGTAAGTATCTTTTTTAATTTAATAACATATAGTTAAGTGTATAAAGAAAGGAATGATAAAATAATGGAAACACTTAAGGTAGGAACTAAATCCAATCCTAATTCGGTAGCTGGAGCACTTGCTAATGTTTTTAGGGAAAAGGACAGTGTAGAGATTCAAGCGATTGGAGCTGGAGCACTTAATCAAGCGATTAAAGCAATAGCGATTGCAAGAGGATTTGTAGCACCTGCGGGAAAAAATTTAGTTTGCATCCCAGCATTTACAGATATTGTTATTGATGGGGATGAAAGAACTGCTATTAAACTAATTGTAGAGACTAAGTAGTCTCTTTTCTAGTTATAGTAAAGAATTTGTGTATAGTGAAAAATTATGCATATTAATGATTAGAAATTGGCTTTATATTATGTAGTAAATAATTGATGTATATTATTAATTAAGAATTGATTTTATTAGTATTATTAGTTATAATAAGGGTAATTATTCTTATATGAAGAAATTTTGTGAGGTGATAGGTAATGAAAAAGATGATAATGGATTTTTTTAGGGATTTTAAAGCACAAGTAGATGATATTAAAAAAGGAAATATTAAAAGACAAATTCCTAATATGTTGACTTTTTCAAGGGCACTTTCACCTTTTATAATTATTCCTACGATGATGATGGGAAAATTAAAGATTGCTATTATAGCATTAATATTCTTTGCAATAACGGATTTCTTGGATGGTAAGATTGCTAGAAAGTATAATTATACATCAGAGTTCGGATTAAAACTTGATGCTGTATGTGACAAGATATTTGCTATGAGTTTAGTAATTCCAGCTGTTTTTGAATGTAGTACACTATTATTTAATTTAATTCTAGAGTTAGCAATTGGGTATACTAATATGTTATCTGAGGTTAAGGGTAATCATCCAAGATCAACGATGATTGGTAAGATTAAGACTACTTTATTATCAATAACTTTAATACTTATATATATACCTATTACTAGTAATAAGATTACAATTATATTTATAGCTTCAATAATTACAATGATTTTTCAAGTTATAACTTTAATTAAATATATAAGTATTGATATAGATAAAGATAAGAAAAAGAAAAAATCTAATAAATAGACTTCTATTATTAGATTTTATTTTATTAATGAATACAATACGGCAATTTCTTTGTTAGTAAGACGACGATATTCTCCCGGTTTTACTCCAGTTAAATCAAGATTAGCATATTTTTCTCTTTTTAATTTTACAACGTCATGATTAATAGATTCAAACATTTTTCTTACTTGATGATTTCTTCCTTCATGAATCGTTAATTCTACTAGTGATTTGTCAGTAGTCTTATCATATTTTTTTAAATTAACTTTAGCTTTAGCAGTAATATGTCCATCTATTATTACTCCACTACGGAGTCTTTTTATATCATACCCTGTGACTAGACCTTTTACTTTAGCAATATATTTCTTTTCTACTTTACTTGATGGATGCATCAATTTGTTAGCAAGGAATCCATCATTAGTTAGAAGTATAATACCAGTTGTATCATAGTCGAGTCTTCCAATAGGATATATTCTTTCACTTGTGTTAATCAGATCTGTGACAGTTTTACGATTATGATCATCACTTACAGCAGAAATTACTTCACGGGGTTTATTTAATAAATAATATTCATAATTTTTATTGTTATCAAGAATAGTATTTTCTACTTCGATAGTATCACTGCTTTTTACTTTGGTACCTAGTTCTTTAACTACTTCACCATTTACTTTTACTTTACCCGCTTGGATTAGTTCTTCGGCTTTTCTTCGAGAAGTGTATCCAAGATTAGCTATTACTTTTTGTAATCTTTCCATAATTACTCACCTGAAATGTATTATAACCTATTTTTAAAAATTTAACAATAGTGTATAATATAATTAGGAGATGATTTGATGAAAGCGTTAATTACAGGTGCTAGTTCTGGTATTGGTCTTGAGATGGCAAAGTATCTTTCTAGTTTAGGACATGAAGTCATACTAGTGGCTAAGGATGAGAAGAAGCTTAATGATGTTAAAGAGGCTATGCCTACTGGTACTAAAGTATACTGTTATGATTTGTCGGTTATGGATAATTGTTTTTTGTTGTATGACAAGGTAAAGGATGAAAAGATAGATATTGTTATTAATAATGCAGGATATGGAATATTTGGAGATTATGAGATGGATAACATTGATAGAGAAATGAATATGATTGATCTAAATGTCAAATGTTTACATATTTTGACAAAGTTATTTGTTAACAATAAGAATACTAAATATATTATGAATGTGGCTAGTTCGGCAGGGCTTATGAAGGGTGGTCCTCTTATGAGTGGATACTATGCTACTAAGAGTTATGTTTGTAGTTATTCTTTTGCTTTATATGAGGAACTTAGAAGACGTGGTGTTGACAAACATATTTCAGTTTTATGTCCAGGACCTGTTAATACAAATTTTAATAAGGTAGCTAATGTCAAGTTTAATATTAAGTCTTTAGAAGCACCAGAAGTGGCAAAGTATGCAATTGATAAGATGTTTAAAAATAAGTTATTAATTATACCTGGTACTACAGTTAGATTGGGGGTATTTTTATCAAGATTTTTACCTCTTAAGACTTTGCTTAAGATAACATATAATATTCAGGATAAGAAAAGATAAAAAGAGAATTTAATGTTAGATAAAATTGGTAATTATTATGTTTAATTTTATAAAACAATAAAATCTAGTGTGGAGTTAATTATTTATTTATATAGAAAAAAGTAGATCTAGATAAAATCTAGTCTACTTTTATTATGTGCTTTATTAGTATGTTTTATATTAATACTACGATACTTACTACTAGGGCTAATAGAAGAATTAATCCAAGGATAAATCTCCAGATATATTTTAACCATGTAGTATATGGAACATCTAAGTATGTTAGGGCAAATATTAAGATTAAACTTGTTGGTCCTACGATACTAACAATACCATATATACCTTGTAGTAAGATAGCTACTGACTCATAGATACTTTCATCAGTAATTAAATTTACTATTGGTGAGAAAGTACTTGCTACGATATAGTATAAGTCAACATTTAGTAAGCATCCTAGGAATGCTAGTAGTGATGATATACCATAATTGAAACTTGCTGAGTCTGCAATTAATTTTTCTATGAAACCATTATTGTATGTACATACTAAAACAGTATAAGCAACTGTAAATAAAATGGCTACTGGAAGTGTTTTTTTGCAACCTTCAGCAAAATTATCAATAGCGTCATTTACTTTTACTTTATTAATTAGTGCTATTAATAATGTAGCAAATAAAATTAATAAAGATATAAATATATAATGATACCATGGGTTTCCATTAATATTCCATTCTCCTAAAGCTGGGAGAGTTGTTGATAGAATATTTGGGAAAATAGCGAATCCTTTAATTGATAGGCCAGTAATCCATTCATGTAGTTTTGTGAAAGTTTCTATTTCAAATAAACTATTCCATGGAATCATACCTAATACTAAGATTACAAATACAAAGCTTAGTATAACTATTAAAGGCCATGTTTTGATGTCTTTATAATTACCTTTTACTTCATTAATTAGTAATTCAGTATTATCTTCTAAGTCATATTTTACTTTTTTCTTTTCAACATTAGTTATATGTTTATTTACAAAGTAGATTAATAGAGCTATTCCTGCTACTAGAAGTAGTAGTTTAGGAAATGTATTAGCAAACTTGTTGCTTGTACCCACAAAAGATTCATATGTAGTTAGACCGTATGTATTTGGATTAATAAATGATACAAATACACCTCCAATATAACCAACCATAATACTTCCAATAGTTGAACTTAGTGCAACTAATTTATCATATCCTAGTAGTAAAATGATTGATGCTACAAATGGTATGAAGATAATTAATTCAAGTGACATTCCTGTCATTGAAGCAATTAATGCAAATAATATAATGGTAATAAAGATAAACTTTTTACCTAATGGTTTTACTTTTGATACAATGCTATCTAATAGTTTTTTATAGGCAGGTACTTTATTTAATACTCCATAAAAGCCACCTACTACTAAAACAAAGAGAACAGTGTAGCAAAAGTTTGGTAGAACAATACCAAAATAGTTAATGAATACTGATACTAATCCAGTATAACTAAGTGTGCCTTGTCTACCAGGAATAATAAAACTAAGTATTACTAATAATAATAGTATTATTCCTAATGATTTTAATAATCCGTGTTTTTTCATTTTTCCTCCTTTTAATATCACAAAGCGTTTTTCTTATTCTTTTTTATCTCTTCTTCATTTGTGGGAATAAAATTATATCTCTAATAGAGTCTTGCTCTGTAAATAACATGCATAAGCGGTCAATTCCATAACCTATTCCACCTGCTGGTGGCATACCGTATTCTAGCGCTTCAACGAAGTCCATGTCAATGTCGTTGGCTTCATCATTACCTAGTTCACGTTCTTTTAATTGTTCTTCAAAACGTTCTAATTGATCAATTGGATCATTTAGTTCGGTATAAGCATTACAGAATTCTTTGCCAGCGATAAATAATTCAAAACGATCTACAAATCGTGGGTCTTCTGGATTCTTTTTAGTAAGTGGAGAAATCTCAACTGGATGACCATATAAGAATGTTGGTTGAATTAAGGTTTCTTCTACATATTTTTCAAAGAATTTATTAATTATATGTCCAACGTTATGTTCGTGTTGCTCTAATTCGATGTGATGTTCGTTGGCTAATGATACAGCTTCTTCTACTGTGAAATGTTTATGAAAATCAATGCCAGTTTTTTCTTTTATGGCATCAACCATACTAATTCTTTGCCATGGGCCTGATAAGTCAATTGTGTGACCATACCAATTATATGTATATTTACCGAATACTTCTTTAGCAATTGTTTTAAACATTGACTCAGTTAATTCCATCATACCTTCCATATTAGAGTATGCTAGGTAAGCTTCCATTAGGGTAAATTCTGGATTATGTTTTGGATCCATTCCTTCATTTCTAAATACACGTCCTATTTCGTATACGGCTTCCATTCCTCCTACTAGGAGTCTTTTTAATGGTAACTCTAGGGCTATACGAAGGTACATGTCCATATCTTGAGCGTTATGATGAGTTTCAAATGGTCTTGCTGAAGCTCCAGTTAATAATGTTGATAATACTGGAGTTTCTACTTCGGTGAATCCTCGACTATCCATAAAGTTTTGAATGCAACGAATAATTTTTGGACGGATAAAGGCAATACGTTTAGAGTCTTCATTCATTATTAGATCAACATAACGACGACGATATCTTTCTTCAATATCAGTTAGGCCATGGAATTTCTCTGGTAATGGACGAAGAGCTTTTACTAAGTGAGTATATTTTAAACATTTAATAGTAATCTCACCTGTTTTAGTTTTCATAACCCTTCCAGTTACACCAACGATGTCGCCAATATCAGCTGTTTTAAATAGATTGTAGCTTTCTTCTCCAACATCATTGATAGAGATATATACTTGCATAAAGCCTGTTTTATCTTGAATAGTAAAGAATGAGGCTTTTCCCATTTTACGAATAAACATAATTCTACCCGCGATAGTAAATTCGTCGGTAATATTTTCAAATTCATCATGGTTAACGTCTTGGTATTTTTCTTTTATATCTTTATTAAAGGCTGTACGATTAAAACTATGACCATATGGATCCATACCCATATCTTTAATTTTTTTAGCCTTCTCTCTTCTAATTAATTCTTGATCGGTTAATTCACGCATTATATCAACTTCTTTCTTTTATTACAATAGTATTTGCCATAAGATCATGAAGTCCTCGACAAGAAGACTTACTAATCATTAGAACAATAGTTATGACAAGAAATATCCAATTAAATATACTTAGAATGGTACTAGTTATTAGATAGGTATTTTTATCAACACATGTTCTTAAGATTATTGTTATAATATTTGAGGCAATATTTAAGATAAAAATAGTTCTAATAGTTCCTTTTAAGATACTAGGAGGAGTATTAGTATTTTTATCTACTACTTGTATTTTTAATATTTTTTTACCTAGGGTTTGTCCATTATTTAAATACTGGAAGACAATAAAATAACCAATAGTTAAGATTACTGAAATAGTTGGTGTAAGTATATCTTTCTTCTCTTCATTATATACTATATCTAAATACTTATCAGCAAAATCAGTAGGAGTTATTTCATTGTTAGTATAACTCTCATATATGGTATTTATTTCTTCTATATAGGTGTTTGAATTATCTGGTAGTTTATAACAAATAATACTTAATAGACTGGACACAATTAGAAAATCAATGATGTAAGATGCTAATCTTTCATAAAATGTAGCTTTCATATATCCCTCTTCTTTCTAATTATATAATCTTTTTAGATAATTATCAAGTATTTCTTTGATTTCTTCTTTTGTTTTAGCCTTAAAACAAAGGTTAGCAACTTCTTTATGATCGGGCATGCCTTTGATATACCATGCTATAAAACTACGCATTTCTAGAACTGCTATATGCTCTTTTTTAAATTTTAATAGGTAGTCTAGATGTTTATAACACATTTCAATTCTTTCTTTATAGGATGGTTTGTCTAGAACTATGCCAGTTTTTAGATAGGTATCAATTTCTTTAATTAACCAAGGATTTCCTAGTACTCCACGTCCTATCATTATAGCATCACACTTGGTATATGATAACATATGAATAGCACTTGGTATATCCACAATATCACCATTGCCAATAACAGGAATGTTGACAGACTCTTTTACGGCTTTAATGATATCTAGATCAGCTTTTCCAGAATATAATTGACTTCTAGTACGGGGATGAACTGTAATCGCACTAGCTCCGGCACGTTCGCATATTTGGGCTACTTCGGTGGCATTGATAGAGTTAGCATCCCAGCCACTTCTTATTTTTACGGTTATTGGTATAGGTACGGCTTCTTTTACTGATGAGACAATATCATAGATTAATTCTGGATTTTTTAATAAGGCTGAACCAGCTTGTGATTTGACTGCTACTTTTGGTACGGGGCAACCCATATTAATATCTATAATATCAGGATGCATTATTTCATATACTAGTTTGGCTGCAGAAACAAACGTTTCTTTATCACTACCAAATATTTGTTGAGATATTGGACGTTCTGATTCTTCAAAGTAAAGCATATCTTTAGTCTTTTTGCTGTTATAGATCATACCTTTATCTGATACCATTTCGGCACATACTAAGGCACAACCCATCTCTTTACAAATTTTACGCATAGCGCTATTGCAAACACCAGCCATAGGGGCTAATATTACTTGGCCGTTTAATTCGACATTTCCTATTTTCATGTATTCACCTTCTTATTTGTGATAAGTTTCATTATTAATAATTTTAAAACTACGATATATTTGTTCTAATAGAATTAACCTAAATAAGCCGTGGGGATATGTAAGACGAGAAAAGGATAATTTATAATGAGATTTATCTTTAATATCTTGTCTAATACCATTAGAACCTCCAATAATAAATGTTATATTGGGATAATTAATGAAGGTTTCTCTAATCTTTTCTGATAAGTCAGGAGAAGACAACATATTTCCTTCAATAGCTAGAGAAATAATATAATCTTTATTACTTAGATGTTTCATAATTAAATTAGCTTCTTCATCAATGGTACTATCAGGTAATTCAATTATATTAATCTTGTGATATTTACTAATTCTTTTAGTATAATCAGCAATTCCTTCTTTTAGATATGATTCTTTTATTTTACCTATACATATAATATTTATCATTAGAACCCTTCTTTCTTTTTGATATTTTAACATAAATATTATTTTTTTTCATTACATTTTGATTAATAATTTTTATAAATTGAGAATCGATTAAGATATTTATTTTTTTTATACTTCTCTGTAATGTATAATAACATTTTGGGATCATACTGAGTTTTGGTACTAATATTTAGATTATCGTCATCTTGTATAAATATACAATGTTTATTTTGACATGATGTATCTATTTCTTTGATGATGTCTTCTCCACTTTGTAATCCTAAATTGCCATTATTTAGTAGATCATATTTATTTATTTTAATATTTGCTACTAATTTTATGGCATAGCTAAGAGGATCAATAACGAAAACTTCAGCATCGGGATTTTCATTAATATAATCTGCTACTTCTTCTATGTAGTTATATGCAGTTCTTTCTATTTTACGGTATTTTAACATTCCAGTATTTGATGAAAAGATATTGATACCATCTTTGATACTAGAATAACTATTAGCAAAATTTAATAGAACAAAAACGGTAAACATAATAGAAATAATTTTTTTTGACATTGGAAGTTTATTTATTATATAGTTGCATACTACGATAAATGGTATGGCAAGATGATAGTTGTCAAAGATTGGGTATGCAAAGAATTGAAAGAAGATAATATATAAAATTTTTAAGTCTTTTGTACGACAATATTCATAGATTAAATATATGACGAGCAATATTAAAATTACTATGCCTCTTTTATTAATATACAAATTGTAGTTAGCAAAACTTTTTAATCCTAGAAAACAGTACTCAATAAAATTATTTAAAATATTATTTTTTAACAAATAAATTAATAATATGAGGTTTGGTATTAGAAAACCAGCTATTCTATGAAATATTTTTTTGAAATCTTTAGTAAATAATGTAGGAATACACAGAAAAACTCCAACATTTTGTTTAGTTAGAAATAATAATCCTAGAATAATACCAATTAAATAATCATTTTTACGATGTTCTTCCATATCCATCAATACGTAGATAAAGAGGAGGCAAAGTACTGAATAGTTGGGAGATGCAAATAATAAAAATATGGCATAAATTAAGTAATATGCTTTGGGAGTTGATTTCTTTAAGTAATAAAAAATAATAGTACATATTATAGCATTGAAGCATTGATATGATAGTAATGTGTAGCTAAATAATTTTAAGAAAATGGCTCCTAGGAGTGGATATAATGGGGTAATTACCATGTTAAAGTCTTTATACGGGATCAGTCCAGTAGCAATATTATATGAAAATCCATAGTTCCATAATTCATCAATTGTTAATTCATTACAAAATATATTAAATAATAAAGTTAAAATAAAGATTAAAAATAATTCTATTAATTGATAATGTTTTCTTTTCATATATACCTCTGCCCCTTGTAGATAAATTATATTTTTATGTTATCATAATAAACTGGTAATGTCAAAAAATATATCTACTATTAGTTTGTGTTTTACTAGTGGTTATATTTTAATTAATATCTAAATTTATATGCCTCATGTGTTTTTACTTTCTTGCAATATAAATACACTGCATAAACAAGCATTTGTTAATATGTTTTGATTTGTTTTTAGATAATTTTATTTAAATAATAGATAATGCTATTAAATATATAAAGAAAAATAAGCTATATCTAATAGCGCTGAGATGGCTTTCCTATCTAATAAAAAAGTAATGTTCTTAGCATTACTTTAGTTTTTATAATTCTAATTTATTGATGAACTCTTGTAATTTCTCAGTATTATCTACTCTATCATTTAGTGGTGGCATGTTGTATGAGATTTTTGAGTGAGATTCAAATTCAAAGTCACTGACATCTTTTTGCGATAATAGACTCTTGTTAAGAACAATAGTTTTACCAGATAATTTATCAAATACTGTTTTATTTACAAGCATCATTTTGTTTAGTTTTATGGTGCTTGGCTCTATTAAGTATACCACTTCATCGCATAAGTCAGTTGGAGAATTATTTAAGTCTACTAATATCATATTAGCATTACCAAATTTATTAATAGCAGCTGGTAAATTATTTTGATTTACAGAATACATATCTTTTTCATTAAAGAAACCAAAATCATTTTTATTTACTTCAATGGCTACGACATAATCTTTTTCAGAAAGCATTTTCTTTAACATATATATAAGGGTTGTAGCTCCAGCTCCACTAGTGACATTTTTAAAACCTATTACTTTGGCAGTTCTTACTGGTTGAAATTGTGGTTCATCTTCTTTTCTAAAGAAACGATTCTTTTTAGTCTCTGGTTCTGAAGAAGTCATACTATTATTACTTAGTTGGTGAATATGTGCTACATCTTTATAAGTATTAGGATGATTATATAAGTACATTAGGGAATCTTTGGTATTAGCAAAGTTATAGATACCCATACTAATTAATTTAGATAAGTAATTATTATCATTCATTAGACTATTTTCTAATAATAAGATTACTTTATCCATTTCTAGTCCCATAGATAATTTTTGGATATTAGAGATATCATAATAATCTTTAATAGCAGTAATATCTAGAAACATACGGTTAAAGAAAAAATTAGAAAATGTACTAATAATTTCATCGGCAGTAAATTGGCCATTAATAGATTTTATTACATCAATATCTAAACTGCTTAGTAAACCTTGATTTTTATTCGATACGATTACGTTCATATATCAACCCTTCTTTTCTTATTTATTTTTTCTTGCTTTTACTGTGGCTTCACCAGATATTTCCCAAGTACCATTTACAAATTCTTTGGAATTTTGATTTTTACCACCAAATGTTAAGATCATATTTAGAGTGCCAACACTCCAATCAGCATAAGTATCAACACTATAAATATACTTATTTCCATCTGTTTCTTCGGGAATTATAACAACTCCTTGGCAACAGTAACCTGATAGTTTATTTTGGTCATTGTATACTGGACCATTTCCATTATTGCAAGTTTTATTATATTGATTTTTGGCAATTAATGGGGCTAAACTATTCTCACAATCTAAGTCTCCAAGACTAATTATATCATTTTCTTCAAGATAACTAATTACTTTATTCTTGATACGAAAGGCTTTAGCATAGTTAAAAGATACAGCAGTAAAGCCAACGTAGATAACTATGAATACTAAAAACAAACGAATCATAAATTCTCCGCCAAAAGCTTCACGCATAAAGTATCACCTACCTTTTTTAATTATCATGAACAATTAATCTTGTTTCGCCAGATATTTTCCATGTGCCAATAACGTCTTCTTTGTCACTGTTATTACCATTTAGTGATCTGATAACATTAAAGAAGTGAATATTCCAACCAAAATAGGTTGTGACACGATAATACTCACCTATTGTATTTGAACCAGTGCCAATACGTTCTATTTTTATGCCATCTTTACAGTATACTTCATTACTACTCTTACCACAAGAGGCATTGCCGGTATAGTTCATTCCATTACGAATTTCTTTTTCGAAGAAATTTTCCATGCTCATTAATTCTTCAGCACTCATACGACTAATATTCACTTCTTCATGTGATTCAATATATTCAACTATTTTGTTTTTTACTTTAAAGGCTTTAGCATAATTGAGAGCTAAAGCGGTAAAACTTACATAGATTATTATAAATACTAAAAATAATTTAATCATAAATGCTCCACCAAAAGCGTCTCTCATATACTATTCACCTTCTTATTTTTTTTAATTATTTAGGAAGTACAATATTTCCACCAGCATTGGAACCACCTGCACCCCATAGACTACTGATTTTGTTTGTTATTGGACCCCAAAATAATGCTAAGATAGCACCAATTACAGCGATAGCTACTAAAGTTACTACTGTCATTGAAACTTCTCCTGTTGCTTCTTTCATTATTTCACCTCCTTTATCTTATATTTCTTTATCATTATAACATTTTTTTCTGTTTTTTACTAGTATATTTACATATATTAGGCACCGATCATAGAGAATGAAGCAATTAACATTAAGATTAATGAAGCTCCACCAGTGCATACTAACATTTTCATTGTTTGACTTTCCATAGTATTTAGTCTAGCTTTATATTTTTGTTCACGGGCTTTTAATTGAAGAGCAGATACTGTTTTTGAGAATGATAACATTTGCTCATGTTTTTTATCTTGTTCTCCAAGACTTAAACGATATAATAAACGCATCATACGCATAGAATCTCTTACTGGATATTGGTTAGCAAAGTCCATGTAAGGATCTACGCTTGAGTCTCCAGCTTCAATTTTTGCTACTAGGTCTCTTAAACCAGGCTTAAATACTTCTGGGGCATCTTCAATTGATCTAGCTAGGGCTACTGGTACGGTATAGTGTTGTACTAGTACTTCTAAGCTTTTTAGGTAATATGGTAATAATGAATCAATTGTATTTAGATGTTTTTTATAGAATTTTTTTAGATCAAAATATTGAACTTTGAAAATAATATATCCGAATACTACGGCTAGTAAGATATATAATGGTTTTAGATCAGAAATAAAGACAAAGATGAAGATTACCATAGCTATTAGGCCTTTCATTACTCTTTTACGAAATACTTCTGATACATCGTATACACGATCACCATATTTTGCTCTTAAGAGAAATTCATAATCTTTTTCTTGGAGCATACTAAATAGTCCTTTATTTTCTCCAAAGAATTTACTTGTACTTATTGTGCCATTATATATTAAGAGGAAGAAGACAATTACGCCTATTAGGATTATTTCTATATACATTATTCAGCACCTACATTCTCGTTATAATATTTTTCTCCTTTGAGAAGAAAATAACTATTTATAAATACTACAAAGTGAACTAGTATTTTCATAAAAATATTATCTAACATGGTTATATATTGATCTACTCCTAGAATTAATTGAATTAGCATGATTAATGAGTATAGAACAATACCAAATACTAGGAATTGACGATGAAATTGTTTTCTATCTGAACGATCGCGATATACTCCTTCTACTAGGATATCAATATCATTTAACATGTTATCAAATGTTTCTTCAGTATTTTTAGCACCTTCTTTAGTTACTTGTAAGAATAATTGATGCATATTTTTTACCATATAATATGGATATTTGGAATTCATATAGTTAATAGACTCACTAACATCACCTTTTTCATATGATAAGGCAATCATTGTTTTTACATCAGATAGTACTGGGTCTTCTAGTACTCCAGACTCTACTACTCCTTCAAGAGCTTTGATGAATGATTGGGTAGTGTTAAATTCCATTATGGTGTTAGTTGTATATACTTGAATTTGTTCAAAGATAAATTCACTATATTGTCTTTTGCAACGTAAATATGTTAGATATGGAATTGTGGAAACTGCAATGATAGCATAGACAATTACTACGATTAGATTATAGAAATAGAAGTATCCGATTAGGGCAGCTGCTCCGGCAAATATTACTACTTGGATAGTATATTGACGAGTACTATACTCTAAACCTAATTCTTTAATCTTTTCACGCATTACTTTATAAGAGTATGGAGCATATTGATCATAAGCGATATGGGCTTGGTCTTTTACAAATTTATAGACTCCCTCGCCAGAACTATTACGATAGGTTATGATGAATATTAAAATTAAACCGATTAATATAAATTCCATTTGTTTACCTACTTTCTTATTGATTATTATTATTTATTTGACTATTGTTTATTTGATTATTATTTGGTCTGTTTTGTAATGGAGAGGGATAAACTACTCCATTTGGTATATTACTACTCATATTAGGTTGATTTACTAGTACATTAGGATTATTACTGATATTTTGTACTATTGGTTGTTGATATGCATTTATAGCAACTCCTTGACTATTATTTGGAGTATTATTGATAGGAACATTTTGAATATTATTAACAGGAGGGGCTACTTGGATATTTTGTGGCTGATTATTTTGAACTAAAGCACTATTTAATCCTCCTTGATTATTTATATTAGTAGCAAAATTAACTGGTAATGGCTTTGGAGTAGATACTATAGGTGTATCAACAGATTTGTCTATAACTGCATCATTATTCGAAGAATCTACTTGATAATCTTCTTGTGGTTTAAATTCTTCTTTTACTAGGATATCTGGTTGCATTATTAAGCCTTGACTTTCTAGATAGTCTAGTAAGTATTTAGTTGGATTATGAAGAGTTATTTTACCATCTGGAGTTTTTTTATAGAGAATGTTTGATTTTGGTGTGTTATCTTCAGTTACATAGAATTCAACTACTTCAGATATTTCACGATGAAATCTTTGTCTTTCTTTACTATAATAACCTTTTACGTGAACTCCTAATTGAACATAACGATGGATACTTCTTAGGAATTGTTCTAGATCTATGTTACTTTCAAGTAGACTATATAGACGGTTGGGAATTGATTCTGCTTTGTCCGCATGAATAGTAGATAAGATATTGTGTCCAGAAGAGATTGAGTTTCTTACTGCCATTACGGCTTCAGCACTACGAACTTCGGATAAGAGTATCCAACGTGGGTTTTGACGCATACAAGTTACTAATACATCAGAATAACTGGCAATATTGTTAGTTTTCATAGCAACGATATCTCTTGTTGGGAATATTTTGTCTAAGTGAAGTTCAAGAGTATCTTCGATAGTAATAATTTTTTCATTTTCTTTGGTGTGGGCAGCAAGATACTTAATGAACTCAGTTTTTCCGGAACCAGTTTCTCCACTTACTAATATGTTGCAGTGTCCTTCAACACATTTCATAAGAAAATCATGAATATCTAATCTGATGTAATCATCAGCAATTATTTTTTCTTTAACTAATCTTATTTTAGCAGGCGTTTTACGTACTAGAAGGGCTATACCATTTCTAGCAATTGAGTCATGTACAAAGTTAAGTCTTAATTCAGCACTTTCAGCATCAAGGAAAGGATTAGCCATATTGAATGATTTCCCCATAGTATTAGCACATTGGAAGGCTATTTTCTCTACGAGGGTATTATCAATACCAGTGTTTTCTACACGATATACTCCTTTGGATAAGGTTTTTATCCATACTTGTCCACCATTACTATAAGATATATCTGTGACATCATCATTATCTAGAAATTGGCGTAATGGGCCAAAATCTACTTGTTGGAATTGTGCATCCATATTTATCCCTTCCTTTTCTTTTTATTAATATTATTGATTATTTTGTTTATTTTCTTTTTCTAAAGCAGATTGTTCCATTTCATTTAATAATTCATTATATAAGTCTTGTTGATTATCAATTTTTTCTAATTTATCTAGAACAAAATTATATAAGTATTCGCTTGTTACTTCAGTAGCCATAGGATCTTTAGCATCAAATTTAACAGTATTTGGTACAAGGACTACTTCAATTTCATTAGTTTCAATGTAATTAAGTGAAGAGAATAACAAATATTTAGCTTCAGGTAATGAGAAATAGATGTATGATGGAGTACGAGTTTCTTCGGTGTTTTCAAAAACATTTTTACCAGAAGCATCTTTTACTCCAAGTATTTCGATGTTTTCATAAAATTCACCATATACTAGTTTGTCATCATCGTCATATAGTTTTACATATATGTCTACAATGTTTCCTGGCATGATAGAGTTTCCATATGTTGATACTGTGTCTACTGGAAAACTTACTACTCTTTCACCCTCATTTACATTATATAGTACAGCATCTGGTAAGTTAGATTCTTCTACTAAAAGATCTGAATAGAAGATACTACCTGATGCAATCATGGTATTATAATTACTATATTTACCGACGATATCTTGATAGTTTTTATAATATGTTCCTTTTATAAATGATGCTGGTACACTCATTTTAGCAACCATATCTTCAGTGATTAGAGTTTTAGGTTGAATAGTTTCTTTGGCATAATAGACATCTACTAGAGCTGTTTTTTTGTTAATTCTCATAGTATATCCAGCATATAAGATTACTAAACATGCTAGAACACCAAGAATTGTCACAGTGTTTTTGTTCTTTAAAAATTTACTAAATTTATTCATTTTTATCTTCCTTTCTTTATTTGTAACCATCTAATATTGCAGATAGTTCATTTACTACATTTATTTGTGTAGCATCTATATCAACACTATATGTGTTATAGATATTATAAGAATTTGTACTATCAACGATACGTAAACTTACTTTGGCAGGATATTCGCTTATTTGATAATAGTAGATACTGTAATTGCCTTGTCCAAAGGTAGAAGTCTCTGTAAAGCGACGTGTAAAATTTTCTACAAATTTTTCTTGACTAATTTTAATTTCACCGGTTATACGGTAATATGCGATGTCTACTGATTCAATCATGGCAGCTTCAGTAGCATCTTTTAATGTATAGTAATCTTGTTCGTTACTCACGGTAATCTCGTTAAAGAGGATTATGATTAGGAGTCCAAATAAGCCCATGATAATTACTCCTACTGAGGCAAATGACCACTTCATTATCTACACTCCTCCCAGTCTTTATTACTAGGACCACATCCAAGATTATAGAATGACTTAGTACTTACATTATTTCTTTTAATTATACTACTACTATTAATGTAATTACTTGTACCATTTAGGTTCATTTCTGACCAACTGGTATATGGATGCTCTTTGTTGTATGTTCTAACACTATTAGCATTTATATTGGTAGCAAAATATGTAATACTAGAGAATGATTTTGTTAAGTCTGGATCTTTTTTATTACTACTCTCCCACTCTTTCCATAAACTATCACTAGCTATTCCATTAGGGAACGGATTATTTATATTTATTGGACGATAGTAGAAGGCAAAACCTTTGAAGATTGTTTTATCGTCGGACTGCTCTTCGTTGTAGAATTTTTGGGATAGAGTTATATCTATACTCATATTCGTATAGCAGCCATTATTTTTGGTAACCGTTTTTAGATCCGTATTTTTATTTCCAGTAAGTTTTTTACCTTTAGCGTCTGCCGCTACGTGATATTTATAATTAGGTCCTCTCTCTATCCAATTTTTACATTCATTTAAGCTCATCTTTTCTTTTGATGTTACTAAAAAGGAATACTTATCATTTGATTTAGCATTTAATGGAATGAAAAAATGCCAGTGATGAGTATAAAAATCACTTGTACTATTTTCTATTTTTATTTCATCTTCATTACATTTTTCACTACTACTTGTTAAGTATCTTACTTTGGCAGTCTTAACATTAATACAAGCACCATACATTTCATACCTAGTTCGTTTTATTATTGGATTTGGCATTGGATTACTTGCAGTTTCATTATAACTATCAACTGCTATTAAAGTATACCTTTGGGTGCTATTTATATCATCAGGATCTCCTATTGATGCATTATAGTTTGTTTTAGTATTACTAATACTTTTTTTTATTTGATTGTAAGCATTACTTATCATTTTGGGGGTGCAACTTGTTGCTTTGTAACAAGTGTTTGTATTCGTTTTATATTTTTCGCACGGATGGTACAATTTTCCGTTGCACATTTTCATACCAAAATCTGTTATCCATTCTCTTCCTCTACACACAAACTCTTTACTGTATGACAGACATTCTTTGCTAGTTGTTACGTATGTGTATTCCTGTGCGCAAGAAACTCCCCATGTATATTGTGCTTCTTCATAAAAGTCTACTCCAATGGATGTACCAGCTAAAGTTGGAGATAATGTTTTAGTTTCATCATCGAGTATTACTTTATCATTTTTATCATAAAAAACTCCTTTAAAGTGCGTATTTGACAGATAAAACCATGGACTAAATATTATTTTCGTGGGGGTTAAATTAACTTCTGAGGGACATCCTTTATCATTATTGTTATTGCTTCCATTGTTATTTCCACCACCAGGTGCTGGTTTATCATAGCCGTCTCCCCATGCTTGAACATTCATTACTGAAAAAGTTGAGGCTATAATCAATATTAAGAGTGCAATAATTATTATCTTATTTTTTTCTTTCATTCTAATCGCCTTCTTTCTTTGGCATTTTTAGCAGTTAGAATGATTGTTATTATTATTAATATTGTAAATACTAAAATGATTATTATTTGAGTTAAATTATCTTTAATATACTCTAGTATTTTATCTACATTGGTTGGATTATTATTTTCTGTTGATGAACTTGATGAAGAAGATTTGCTTTTTTTGTATGTGGCTACCCTCGACTCAAAAGTAGCACGATCTATTTTTTTATCATAAGTCCTTTGACATAAAACAAATTCTTCAATACCTTCACATAACGGATCATTATAATATTGATTATAATCTGATACAGTTACATTAATTGACTTTAAAACATCATTACACGTTTCACTTCTTTTGCTAAATATTATTGTATAATCTCCAGTATCTACATTTATGCATTTTATTGTGTCATCATCTTTAGTACATTTCGAACTTTCATTAATATCTGTACTTACTATGTATGTATCCCAATCCGGTATTTTTATAACAATAGCCCTACTGTTGGATTCAGTATCATATTGATATGTGGCTGTAAATTTATCTGATATTTTTTTAAATGCATTCTTTTCTTCTGTAGTACATGAGGCATATACTTTTGTATTAAATAAAGAAAATAATAAGAAAAATAATGTTATTTTTTTGTATTTGTTCATATTACCTCCTTTATATACTACTCTACTATTATGATTATAGCATAGTTTCAATATAAAAAAAAGACTTTTTTAGTCTTTTTCGGTAAAATATAATTCAATAGCATAGGTAAGATTATCTATTAATTTATCTTGATATTCTTCATGAGTTAAACGATATCTATCATCTGGATTAGAAAGAAAACCTAACTCTATTAAGACTCCAGGAGTATTTATTCGTTTATACATATAATAAGTGTTATTTAATTTAGGATCTTTAACGTTATATGTTTTTTCACGGATATATTTAGTTAATTTAGTAGCTATTATTTCATTTTCTTTTATACGATTATTATAAAATATTTGGAGTCCTTTCCATTTGGTATTACTAATATAGTTTAGATGAATAGAGATATACATATCTGGATTGGTTTTGTTAATTAGATAAGCTCTTGTAGCTAGATCACTACGTTTACGATTTTTAGCATTATTTAGAGACAAATCTTTATCTTTTTCACGAGTTAGATATACTGTAGCCCCACGAGACTCTAAGGATGAGGCTAGTTTTTTTGATAAGAGAAGATTTAGATCTTTTTCATATATTTTTTTATATGTAGTGCCTGAATCAATGCCTCCATGACCGGGATCTAGATAAATAATTTTACCAGATAATGGGGTTTTAGTGTTTGCATATACTTTAGAGATTATGGCAATAGAAAATATTACTGCTATTATCATTATTAATTTATATTTATTCATAATAAAATATATGTATTAATAATTAATTATTGACTACTTGAGAGATAATTATGATAATTCTTATTTACTTATACAAGAATATATATGTCAACTATATAATTTTATAGTTTAATCTTGATTTAATAGTGATACTTCGTCTTCATTTACTAATAAATAATAACCATAATCAGCATGATATGCCCCTAAATATGACTTATCATTATCATAATCATTAATTACTAGTAATTCTGCTCTAGTAGGTAATAAATATTTTTTGATACTACTTTTAATTGTATTTAGATATTGAGTATCATTTGATAATTCTGTTTTTTTAATATAAACATAGTTTAGGAATGCGTTAGAATTATCTGTATAATCAATGTATGCTAAAACATAATTATCTTTTTGTTCAAAAATAATATAATCATATAAAGATTCACATTCAAATTCAATAGAATCGTTAGTGTTTAAATTAGTTAACAATAAGTTGTTTTTATCATTTTTTGATAGTCTAAAAGAATAATTGTTATTGTTTTTGGATTCTACTATTTTTCCACTTTCATCGAATTGTTTATCTTTATTTTTTTCTTGATAATTAATGTTATATTCTTCATAATTATCTACTGTTGTTGCATAGTGTTCGATAGAAATATGACCATATTCATAGGTTTCACCAAGAGTTGGAGTAACTACACCATAGATTATCATAAATACTACATAAAGAATAAAACTTACTATTGATAAGATAATTACAGATTTTTTCTTGGGTTTTGCATCAATATCATTGATATAGGGAATAATGTTTAATAATTCAGCAAATACTATTAATATTGTTAATAATATTCCTATAACTGAAAATTCAATCGTTGTCTCTGTTGTAGATGTTGCTGGACCAGCATCAATTAAAAATAATGAAAAATCCCATAAGCCATGAAGAATTATAACGGACCAAATATTTTTAGTTTTATAATATATTAATCCAAAAAGTATTCCTATTCCTGTAGCATTAATAGCTTGAGTAATTGTTCCTGCTAATGCTTGTCCTGTAAAATAATTACTAATATGCATAAGTCCAAAAATTATTCCACTTATTATAATTGAATACCAGACACCCTTTTTTGTATCGCCATATCGTTCTAAGAATTCGTTTAGCAACCATCCTCTACACAAAAATTCTTCACAAATTCCCACTAATAAGCAACCTATTAATAAATTTAAAATTGTTAAACCGCTACTGAATCCACCATTAATTATACCAAAGATAATCATGAATATAACAGAACCTATTAAGTAGAATAAACCATAAAATAGGCCTGTTTTGAGGGGTTCTTTTTTTTGTGTAAAAACGTATGAATTTTTAAATAGTAGCATAACTACTAGTACCATTGTTGCTAATACTGCTTCAATTATTACTAGGTTTCCTTGAGGATAGTTTACGATTGCATTTAATATTAATCCACCACCATAGCCATAGATAACTACTTCTGTAACAAATATGAATACAATTGACATCAATAAAGTATATAAAACAATATTTATTTTTTTCTTTTCCTTTTTATCCATTTTATCCATAATTTTTAATACTCCTTATTTTTTTATTTGGTCTTCTCTTAACAGACTATTTGATACTTCTATTTGTTGTTCTAAATAACTACAAGTTGAAGTTCCATTACCGTTATCAATACAATTAGTGACTTTTTCAATCATCAAAAGGCCCATTAATGAAGTAAATAATATAATACATGAAATAATTCCTAAAATTATTCCACTAATAGATAAACCTTTTGATGTACTTTTTCCAATGAACCCTAAAACGATACCAGCAATTCCCAAAAAAATAGCAATAATAGCAAAGATTTTTGCACCTGTTAGTGAATCAGGAGTTATTATAAGTGGTATTAAAGATAAAAGAGATAATATGAGAGAAGCAACTGCAAAGTTTTTCTTGTTTTTCAATTTAAATACACCTCACTTTCTATTCTTAATTACAAGACTACAACTAAAACTTGTTTACAACTATATAATAATCATATAGAATTTAAGGCAAACTACTTTTTTCGACTATATCTTGCATATTAATTATATATTATTTTTTTAGATTTGTCTATATGTTTCTTTCGTTTCAGCGATAAAGACTTTTCTTTCGTTAAAATATAAAATAATTTTAGAGTTTTTAATTAGGAGGTAGTTGTATGAATTTATGTGAAATTTTAGCAATAAATTTAAAATATTATCGTAAGAAATATAATTTATCTCAAGAAAAGTTTGCTGAAGTATTAGGAACAACGCTATCTTACTTGAATCAAATTGAGAATAATAAAGTTGATGTAAAAGTTTCTACTATAGATAAGTTTGCTAGAAATATCAGTATATATGATAAAAAAACTAGAATTAAACCTGAGGACTTAGTGACTTATACAAAAGAACATTTAACTTCTTTTTCTAGGATAGATGAAAGAAAAAAGAACTAATTATTGTTATGATGTGACTCCTATTTGGGAAATATCAGTAATTAGTTCTTTTTATTTTTGATAATATTGATTTGTTGATGTTTCTTTTTTTAGTATTAGGAGTGTTTATGGTATTCTATGGTTTGTTCTAGATAAGTGTTTATGACAGATAATGGAGTTTTAGTAGTTGCATATACTTAGATATTATAGCAATAGAAAATATTACTGCTATTATCATTATTAATTTATATTTATTCATAGTAAAATATATGTCTTAATAATTAATTATTGACTACTTATGTTGATAACAGGGAATAATTATGATAAAATATTTACGTTTTATGGAGGGATACTCATGAATAGGATTGAATTATTGGCGCCAGCTGGTAATATGGAATGTTTAAAGGCTTCGGTAATGGCCGGCTGTGATGCAGTTTATTTAGGAGGAAATCATTTTGGTGCTAGAGCTTTTTCAATTTTTTCCACATATCCTTTTGATTGAATTTTTGTAATGATAGGCGCGTAAGTTGATGGACGCCCAATACCATGTTCTTCAAGAGCTTTAACCAATGAGGCTTCACTATATCTTGGAGGTGGTTGTGTAAAATGTTGTTTTGGATTGATTTTTTTACATTTTAGTACATCACCTTTTTTCATTGTAGGAATAGATTTTTTTGCACTTTCTTCATCTTCAGAGTATAGTTTTAAAAATCCGTCAAAGATGACAGAACTTGTTCCAGCTTTAAATGTGTAATCGCCAGCATTTATATCAATTGAAGTATTCGAAATAGATGCGTTTTGCATTTGTGAGGACATAAATCTGTCCCAAATAAGTTTGTACAAGCGATATTGTTCGTTTGTAA
>OJAW01000426.1_pt1 | contig 30634 bp, 38 predicted proteins | sample 1589151 | NCBI WGS metagenome assembly OJAW01 (sample SAMN03283290) | human gut metagenome | biome: human-associated habitat; material: feces | host: Homo sapiens | place: Peru | collected 2012
TAGGTGTATATCAAATAAGATATGAAGTAATAGACTCTAATAATACTAAATCATACGCTATAAGAACGGTTATAGTAGGAGAATCTAAAATACTAGCAAATGGAACAGTAGTATATTATAATCCAGAAACAAATAAGAAATGTAATAGTTCAGAAGCAGTAAGTACTACAGGCACTAAAACAGGATGCATGAGATGGTACGCATTTAATGATGAAGGAAATGATACAGTAAACTTGCTACTTGACCATAATACAACAGCAACAGTTGCATGGGCATCCACTGGCACAAATGCTAATGGACCAGTAGAAGTAAAAACACAACTAGAAAGTGATACATCTAGTTGGAATAATAGTATAAATTCAAGACTAATAGAAGCAAGTGAAATAGCAAAAATAACAGGAAATACTACATGGACAGTGGGAGGAAGTGATTATTATTTTCATAATAATAATCAAACATCATATTATGGAGCAGCCGGAACAAACAAATATGCATGGTTATTTGACAATACAATAGATTGTACAATATGTGGATGTAACACAGATGATTCAAGTACCTATGGATATTGGGCAGGAACGGCATATTCCGGCAATTATCGCATCGCTTGGGCTGTAAGCTCCGTTGGCGCATTAATCCGCAACATTGTCTCTATAGACGGCTATGGTGTTCGCCCAGTTATCACTGTAAGTAGATCTATAATATCTAAATAAAAAAAGTTATATGTTTCCATATAACTTTTTTACTTCTTTGGTAGATAAATATCTATATTCTCCAGACTTTAGCCCTTTAGTATCTAAAAATCCAAATTTTTCTCTTTTTAATTTTATAACATCATATCCTAAAGCTTTAAACATATTTTTTACTTCATGATTTTTACCTTCATGAATAGTTACTTCAACTATAGAAGTATCAGTTTTCTTATTATATTCTTTCATTCTTACAATAGCACGTGCACTTATATAACTACCTAAATTAACTCCTCTAGATAACGATTCTTTAGCATCTTTTGTAAAAAATCCTTTTACTTTAGCAACATAAGTTTTATTAAATTTATTACTTGGATGAGTAAGCAAATTAGTAAGTTTTCCATCATTTGTAAGAAGTAATACTCCTGTAGTATCATAATCTAGTCTCCCAACCGGATAAACTCTTTTATCTATATCTATTAAATCTAATACAGTTTTACGATTTTTTTCATCACTAGTAGTAGTTACTACTCCCCTTGGTTTATTAAGTAATATATATATTTTATTTTCATTCATATCTTCAATTACTTTACCATCTATAGTAATTGTATCAGTATAATTTGCTTTATCACCTAATTTAGCTACTACACCATTTACTCTTACTTTTCCTTTTGTAATAAGTTCTTCAGCTTTTCTTCTAGAAGTATATCCATAAGAAGAAATAATCTTTTGTAATCTTTCCATAAATCACCTGCAAGTATATCCATTGTTACTAAAATATTCTTTTATATTTTTATAGTCATTAGTCCCATCAATTATTTTAGCGTCATCATTATATTTTTCACTGAATGTTAAAGTAATTTCATTTTCATCTGTTGAAATATCACCTTCTATATCCATAGTTTCAAGTACTTTTTCAAAGTTCTTTTTATATGTATTAAAAGTTTCTTCTGAATCTGTTTTAAATATAATATTAGTTTTCATTTCAGTAGGTTTATCACCATCAAACTTTATAATAACTTCACTTTTTTGAGTAGAATTATTATCCTTACTTTCGTTTGTACATGTTAATGTTTTACTACATCCACTAGCTAAAAATATTGATACTAATAATATTAATTTTTTCATAATTTCACCTTTATTAATTTTATATTATTAGCATCAATATGTCAATTATATATTAAATTACAAATTATAATACTCGCGATAAGAGCAAATAAATCTGCCATTAAACCAGCAAATACAGCATATCTAGTTTTCTTAATACCAATACTACCAAAATATAATGTAATAACATACAAAGTAGTATCAGTAGAACCTTGTACAATAGATCCTAGTTTACCAATAAAACTATCTGGACCAAATTCTTTAAATATATTATTAAGTAAAGCTAGGGAAGAATTACCTGATATAGATCGCATTATTCCAAGAGGAACTATTTTATCTGGTATATTAAACATAGAAAATATTGGTTTAAATATACTAAGCAAAGCATCCAAAAAATTACTTCCAGTAAAAATATTGATACTAAGAATCATACCAAGTAAATAAGGAAACATAGAAATTATCATATCAAAACTTTCTTTAGTTCCCTCTATAAAAGTATCATATACATTTATTTTTTGTTTTAATCCATATATAACTACAACAAAAATCATAAAAGGTATCATTAAATTATTTATCATATATTTTATATAAGATCCTATCTAATATAACAGCACAAATACTCGATATAACTGTAGCAATTATACAGGGCCAAACTATTTCTGTAGGATTTGTACTATTATATAACATTCTAAGTGCAATAATAGTAGTAGGAACTAGTGTTACACCACCAGTATTTATTACTAAAAAAGTTATCATACTTTTTGATGCAGTATCCTTTTTAGGATTTAGTTCTTGTAATGATTTCATAGCTTTAAGGCCAAATGGAGTAGCTGCTGAACCTAGTCCAAAAACATTTATTATAATGTTAGAAGCAATATAACCAATAGATTCGTGGCCCTTAGGAATGTCTGGAAATAATTTAGATAAAAGTGGTGAAATAGCTTTACTAATTTTAAATAAAAGGCCAGACTCTTTAGCAATATTCATTAGTCCTAACCATAACGCCATAATTGGAAATATCTCAAGTAACATATTTAATGTAACTTTTGCACTATTTAATATTTCACTATTCAAAGTAGATAAGTTATTAGTAATAACTGAAAATAAAATACCAACAATTATAAAAAATGCCCATATTTTATTTATCATTTAAATAACCAATTATATATTTTAATAAATATATTTTCCTTCTTTTTTTCTATTTCTTGATATACATTATCCTCATATATACTAGAATCATTAAAATATACTATAACTTTTCCAACTATATCACTACTACTATCTTTATCTAATTTAAACTTTAAAACAATATTATCTACTTCATATTCATTTAAAGGATAATAAAAATCATTTTTTATATATAAATTATCATAATACTTTTCCCCTACTATATTTATCTTACCTTTTTTTAATATTTTGTAACTTTTATACTTTTTAAATGTACTTTCATATAGATCTAAATGATTTTTAAAATCGTTACCATCATTTAAAGTAACTATAACTAAATTCAGATTATCTTTGGTGGCGGTTGTAACAAGTGTTCTTCTAGCGATTTCTGTAAAACCAGTTTTTCCACCTGTTATATATTTTGTAGAATGTAAAAGTTTATTTTTGTTATACCATATATAAGTATTCATATTAGTTTTTAATGTATACTTTTTAGTGCCTACAATTTCTTTATATATATTATTTTGCATTGCATAACTAGTGAGAATAGCCATATCATAAGCAGTAGATATATTACCACCATTATAATCTAATCCTGATGGATTATTAAATGTAGTATTAGCCATCTTTAATTCTTTTGCTTTCTCATTCATAAGTAAAACAAAATCTTTTTCACTACCAGCTACTATATTTGCAATAGCTAAAGCAGCATCATTACCACTTCTAAGCATAAGTCCATATAATAAATCTTTCAAAGATAGTTCTTCGCCTTTTTTAATATATATTCCAGAACCATAACTACCAGTTATTTCATCACCTATTACTATTTTTTTATTAATATCCCCATTTTCAAGAGCAACTATGCAAGTCATAATTTTAGAAATAGATGCAACACTTCTTTTCTCATGTACATTACTACTATATAAAATCCTTTTATTATCTGTATCCATAACAATAGTAGAAGTTCCATCTACTCTCATAATAAATAGAAAAAATATTATAAAAACAAATGCTTTTTTCACTATATCACCTAATACTAATTTATTTATAAAATATAAAAAAAGAACTTAATATTTATAAGTTCCATTAATTTTTGATAACTCAGTTTCATCTAAATCATTAAGTATCCAATCCTTACCATCTTTATGTAATTCTAGCTCTAACGTATATGTAACCATTTCTTTAGCTTCTTTTAATTTACTAAGACGATATTCATTAGCTTTCTCTTTATCATATTCTCCATTATCAAATAAAAATTCATTTGGATTATTTGCTAAATATAAATCTATTTCATTATTTATTTTAGAATAATCAATAACATCTATAGTTACTGTAACAATAGCTTTATCACCGTCTATCACTTCATCTTTTACTTTATAAGTAAGTTTCTGATAATTCTTTTTTACAATATCACGATATTTAGACTTTTGGTCTAATGAATAATCATCTGATATAACACTATCTAAAGAAGCTAAAACACTTTTATCTAAAGTTTGATAGTTATTAAAGAACGCTTCTACTTTCTTAGTTGGAGTATTATTCATTTTACCACATCCAACAAATAATAAACAAAGAATAAATGCATAAAATACTTTTTTCATATTGCCTCCTAATATTAGTATTTCTTTATTTTTAAATTTTATGCATTAGTCATTTTAATAAAATTATTTATTTTTACAATATTGGTATAATCAGTTAACGAATTTATTAATTCATTTTTTATTTTAGTATAATTATCGTCAGTTAAATTAAAACACTCATAATATAAATATTTCAATTTTTCATATTCTTTATTATTATAAAATTTATCTATATCTTTTGTTATTTTATTTATATAAAATTCTTCATTCCTTGTATATAAACATAACTTATTTTTAGATACTATTTCATATTTTATAGTAACACAATTATAGTCATTAATATCTTCTAGTACTTCTCTTTCCTCATCTATTAACATTGAACTTTTATAAATACTATTTCCTTTATTATCAAACTTTATAATAAAAGCTTCTAAATTATTAGCAATTATACAAGAATAATTAATCTTATCTATATATTTATTCTTAAATACTTCTGTTTTATTTTTAATATTTTCTAAAAAATCATAAGATACTTTCACATTGTTATTTTTTAAATCTAAATACACCTCATCATTAACTTTTATAATAGGAATTTTTCTTATTCTAAGAATATCATCAGTTTTATTCCAATCATAAAAATCATAATAAACATTTTGAAAATTACATAATACGTCATATATATAATTCATTTCTTTTTCCTCCAATATACATACTATATATCATAAAGACTATGCCTATAAAGAAATACCAACATTCATATCTTCTAACTATAAAATGGACATAATCATAAAAATTATACCCCATAGTAAATAAATTTAAGTAGCTGATTAAATATGTAGATCCAACTATTGTTAATCCAAACCCACACAAAAATATAAAAAAAATCATAATACCACCTAATTAATAATATTAAAAAAACTACTAAATAGTAGTCTATTTTTTCTTTATAATCGTAGTAAATTTAGAATTACCTCTATAATTTCCGTCTAAAAAATCATTATCATCAAGATATGTAAAAGCTGTAAGCTCTATATCAGATGTTATATCTTTTATTTTTGTAGATGTAGTAAGTTTAATTGTTGTAAATATAGTATTATCTTTTATCATATCATCAGTCATATGAGAATAAAAAGATGAATCTTGATGTATATCATCATATAAATATACTTGTATATAATCATATATGCTTTTATCATCTGACGGTTTTAAAATAGTTTGTGAGAAATCACCGTCTTTAGTACTAAATTTAATATGATAACCAATTTTATAACTATCAATATTAGTGTAATTATTATATAGACTTTTCCATACAGTTTGTAATCTTAGATTGCTAATTACTTCTTCATTTGAAAAATATGCAGTAAAACCATTAATATCAGTATAAATAGGCCAAGCACTCACATATTCATGAGCTAAAAATCTTTTACCATTACTATAAATATATAAGCCAACTTTAATAGGATTAGTATCAACATATTCATCTTTTATTTCTACTTCTTCTTTAATAGGTTCTTTTATTTCTTCTTTAGGAGAATCATTTATTTCTTTTTTATTTGTACAACCAGCAATTAAAATTATAGCCATTAATAAGGCAATTATCTTCTTCATATTATCACCAAAATAATTATACATTTTTTTATAAAAAAATAAAACCCTTATAATAAGGGTTTAATTTCAAAAATGGTGGAGAATGAGGGACTCGAACCCTTGACCCTCTGCGTGCAAGGCAGATGCTCTAGCCAACTGAGCTAATTCCCCATAACCAATTTGCTATTGTAGTATAACATAAAAAAAGATATGTTGTCAATATTTTTTTAACATATTTACATATCTTTTTTTATCATATTCTATACAAGTATCTTTATTAAAATTATAAGCCAATACTAAATTATAATAAAGGGTTATAATTTCTTCTACTTTTCTTAATATATTAGCATCAGTAGTATATGCATACTTCCTAACAATTTTTAATGTGCTTTTTTCTAATTCACTTTCACTAAAATATTTATGCATAATTTTTCTATCATTTATAAAACTTAAAAACATTCTTCTAAGTAAATTTAAATAGCCATCTAAATTATCAGTAGATAAGCATTTATCTAATCCTGTACTCATTTTAGATGCATATGCCATTCTATTTAATAAATAAATAGGAACTTTAAAATATTTTGAAGCTTCAGTATCAATTTCACAAACACTATCTAAAGAAAGAATAAAATCTGGTCTAAGTATAGTACCATTACTTACTCTTTTTATAGTTACTTCATTATACATCATTTTAGGTTCTAATTTAAGAGTTTCTGGAAACACGCAAGAACTATTACCATTTCTTAATGAATTTCTCACTTGTTTTCTACTAGAATATAAATCTTTAGAGGCTGTATATAAAATACTATCAGCATCTACTTTGCTAAAACCTAAAATATAAGATTTAGATTCACTCATACCCATAAAAGTATCACTTATATAACTAGTAGATATATAAGAATCATCTCTAGGACTATCATTCCATAAATTAGGATCATCTGCTAATTTAATCGCTTCTACACCACTTTCATAACCTGTAATAGTATGAACTAAAAAGCTAAATTCTTGGCCATCTAAAACACTTGGACTAGGTTTTATACTAGAAGCTATACTACTTTTAGTAATAGGGAAAAGAGTTTTATATATCTTATTATATATATTAGTTTCATATTTAATAGAATCTATAAAAGAAATTAATTCTAAATTACTAGTAATATCTAATAGTCTAGTATACTTTGCAAATAATTTACATTTTTTAGCACTTATAAGTGTTTCTTTTAATACTTTATATTCAATATTAAAATATAATCTACTAATAAGATTTTTATTATTATCTAAATCATTATCTAACAATAATGTTACTTTTTTATATTTTAAATCGTAATATTTTTTATAATTACTATCATCAATATTTAGTTTTAATATGTGATTATGTATAAGAATATCATTTAAAGTATCACTATCTAGTTTTTTAAATACCGATTTACATGCAAAATAATTGTTTATAAAATAATTTAAATCAGTTAATGAAGTAATATATTCTTTTTTCACTAAAGAAATTAAAGTCATAGAATCTTCATCTTTAATAAAACGAATTATATTATTTCTTAAGTTTTCACTAAATACATATTCAAAATTTTTAGATAAAAACTTAACTATATCTAATTTAGAAAAAATTAAATTTAATAGAGATTTAAAGTTATTACTTCTTGATAATTCTTCTAATAACATAAATACATCTATATCTTCAATTTCATCTATCTTCTTTAATTCATCTATAGATAATTTATTTAATGATGAAATACCAAATCTTAACAAACGAGGATGGGAAGTTAAAAATATAACTTTATTTTTACTTAATTCTAGTATTGATTCTGAAAGCAAATGATAATTATCTAATAAAAAAGTCTCTGAGAATTTTCTAATGTTAGGCAAAGTAAAAACACCTGGCTTATAACATGAAAAATCAAACAGAGGACATCTTTCTTTTAGTAAATATAACTCTTGTAGGGATAATTCATCTTTTGTAAACTTAAAAAGATGTTCATAATGATAGAAATTTAGTGCACTCATATCATTCATATTATTCCCTCCATATGAGTTATTATAATAATATAAAATTTAATTTAAGTCAATAAAAAAGCGTATAAAACGCTATTTATTAGTATTATGATAATAGTCAAATTCAGATAATTCATATAATATATTTTCTAATTGTTCATCTTCTACTTCTTCTAAATAATTATTTATATCAAAGATTAAAGATTTCATATCAGTATATTTATTATAATCAAAGCCATATTCCTTTAATATTTGTGCTTGTCTTTTTGTTAAGTATATACCATTATAAAAATCATGCATCTCTACATCTAAATCTTTAACTAATTCATCTATATTATATTCTTCCATTAGTATTGAATACCCCAAACAACTAAATGTTTAGCTTTAGAACCACATACTACACATTTACCATCAATAAGTTTGTGATCTTCTAATATACATCTTGATTTAGTACCTCTAATTTCTTTTAACTTAAGTTCACATTCAGTACTACCACACCAATCTGCTTTAACAAATCCTGGTTCTTTAGCCATAATGTCTTCAATATCCTTAATACTATGAGCTTCAAATGTTTTTGCTTCCATTCTCTTTTTAGCTTTTTCATACATACTACTTTGAATATCAACAAATAGTTTTTCTACATATTCTAATACATCATTTATTGAAACTTGTACCTTTTCTCTTGTATCTCTTCTAACAACAGTAACCATATTTTCTTCTAGGTCTTTTTTACCAATTTCAATTCTAACTGGTATACCATTTACTTCAGCTTCTGCAAATTTAAATCCTGCACTTTTGTTACTATTATCTATATAAGCTCTAACATTATTATTAACTAGTTTACTATAAACTTCATTAACAGTATTAACTACATTTTCATCATCAGAAATACCAATTATAACAACTTGTTCAGGAGCAATTTTAGGTGGTAATACAAGTCCATTATCATCTCCATGAACCATTATAAGAGCTCCTATCATTCTATTAGATACACCCCAAGATGTTTGATAAGCATATTCTGTTTCATTATTCTTATTTAAGAATTTAATATCATAAGCTTTAGAAAACTTTTGTCCAAAATAATGACTAGTACCAGATTGCAAACATATACCATTATACATCAAAGCTTCTATTGTATAAGTATATTCTGCACCAGCAAACTTTTCTTTTTCTGTCTTTCTTCCAGCTAATACGGGAATAGCTAAATAATCTTCAAAAAATGTTTTATATACATTTAACATATCTAAAGTTTCTTTTTCTGCTTCTTCTTTAGTTGCATGAACAGTATGGCCTTCTTGCCAAAAGAATTCACGACTTCTTAAGAATGGTCTTGTTTCTTTTTCCCATCTAACTACACTACACCATTGATTATATTTTAATGGTAGATCACGATATGATTTAACTACTTTGCTATAATAATCACTAAATAAAGTTTCACTAGTTGGTCTTATACACAATCTTTCTTCAAGCGTTTTTTGTCCACCTTGTGTAACCCATGCAGCTTCTGGTGAAAAACCTTCTATAAGTTCAGCTTCTTTTTTTAATAAACTTTCAGGAATAAAAAGTGGCATAGCTACATTCCTATGACCTGTTTCCTTAAACATTTTATCCAGATTCTTTTGAATATTTTCCCATATTGCAAAACCATTAGGTTCAAAAACAACACATCCTTTTACACTTGAATATGTTGCTAATTTAGCTGCTTTAACTACGTTAGTATACCATTCTGCAAAATCAACATCTCTACTTACAATTGCTTTGTTTTTCATAAATACATCCTTTCTTTAACAAAAAAAGATAGTACCAAGGAGTGCATATGCACGGTACCATCCTATTTTTTTACTTAATTTTGATAACGGCTTAACCGGAAATACTTTTTATATTTCACTCAAAGGGTAGGAGCAAATACTATTAATACTGAATTTCACCAACATCAGCTCTCTAAAAATAAATATGTATTTCATTCCCTTATCACAGATTTGTATTGATTTTATCTCTTTTTTTAATATTTGTCAATAGTAATAAAAAAAATCCTAAAGGATTTAATTTATAAAATGGTGTCCCGTGCGAGATTCGAACTCACGACCCTTTGATTAAAAGTCAAATGCTCTACCGACTGAGCTAACGGGACATAATTGGCTGCCTCGGCTAGATTCGAACTAGCGAAGTGCCACAGTCAAAGTGTGGTGCCTTACCGCTTGGCTACGAGGCAATTAAGTGGTGGAGGGAGATGGATTTGAACCATCGAACCCGAAGGAACAGATTTACAGTCTGCCGCGTTTGGCCACTTCGCTATCCTTCCGTCATTAAGAAAGTTCTTTTCTTTCTTCAAAGACAATATAGATTTTACCATATATTTTTGCGTTTGTGAACACTTTTTTTGAAATTTGTTAAAAAAATTGCGTTTTTTTTGTTTTTTAAAGGATTTTATGCTTATTTTCTTTAATTTTTTCTAAATAAATTCTATATACTTCATCAACTTTCTTATCCCAAGTTACATATAAATCTATAAAAGCATTTTCTTTTACTTTATTTAAAAGTTTGTCATCATTCATAACTTCAATAATTTTATCTGAATATGCTCCAATAGTATTTTCACTTATAAAACCATTTACATTATCAGTTACTGTAGCACTTGTCGCACTTCCCTTTAAGAATACTCCAGGTGTTTTTTGAGAGGCTGACTCTATCTGTACAATTGAGGATGCATCATAAAGTGATGGAAATAAAAATAAATCTGCTCTTGCATAATATTTTGCAAGTTCCCCTCTATCGGTAATTTTACCTGCCATTATAACATTATCACTAATTCCTAGTTCATTTATATAATTTAATAAATCATTTTCATCTTGACCAGTACCAACAAAAATCATTTTAAATTTTAATTTTTTATCTTTTTCTTTAACTGCTTTTAAAGCATCTGCAATAAAAAATATATTTTTTAATTTATTAATTCTACCCACAAATAAAAATACTTTTTCATTATTTTTAATATTATGTTTTTTATTTATATAATTAAAAGCTTCTTTTTCACTTTTTACAGGTAGCATCTCTGTAGCATTATTCATAACTTTAGGTAAGCATTTATAATGATAATCTTCATAATATATTCTGGCAACTTCACTATTTACTGCCCAGCATTCATCACATTTATTAAAAAATTTCATTAAATTATTATTAAGTTTAGTGGCAAGTATATCAGATTTTACTGCTCTTTGAAAATCTTGTTTAAATTGTGAGTGCATTGTGGCAATGCAAGGTACATGATGTTTTTTTGCATAAGCAAGTCCTGCCCTTCCTAAAGTAAAAGGTGAATGCACATGTACAATATCAAGTTTATATTTATTAAGCTTCCTCATAAACTTTGCATCAAGTTTAGGTATAGATACTGAATAATCTAAAAATGGCACCTTTACTGAGTGGCATCTTACAACCTTATAAGGAAAAATACTATCATCATATTTTTTAGTTAAATACTCTGGTACAAATACAATTACATTTGCATATTTACAAAGTCTTCGTGCATAATTGTCCATAACCATAATTACCCCATCAGCCATAGGGAAAAATGAATCGCCAAAAAGTCCAATTGTTATTTTTTTATTATTTTCTTGTTTCATAATATGATTATATCATACATTTTTAAAATATTCACTTTAACTTATCTAATATAGATAATTTTCTAATATAAAGATTATTATTTTTACCAGTACCTAAACTAACCTCTGGTTTTGCACTGCCATGAAAATCACTACCACCACTTACTAGTAAATTATATCTATTTGCTATTTCTAAATAATATGCCATTTCTTCTTTAGTAAAACTACTGTGATAGCATTCCATTCCCATAAGGCCACTTTTTAGCATGTCTTTTAATAAGGTTAAAAATTCTTTTTCATTTAACTTAAGAGTTTTAGGATGAGCAAGTACGGGAATGCCTCCACTACTTAAAATTAAATTTATACATTCTTCATAAGTTAAACCTTTATTAATAGTTCTTACTTTTTCATAAGCACTTACTAAATATTTTTCAAAAGCCTCAGGAATATTTTTAGCATACCCTCTTTTCACTAAAAGATGCGCAACATCCACTCTTCCTAGATTATGATTAACATTTATAAGTGATTTAATATCTTCATAGCTAAAAGTAATATTATAATCTTTTTTTAGTACCTCCAAAATACTTAAAACTTTATTTATACAATTGGATTTAATATCATTTAACTTTTTGTTTAAAGTTTCATTATAAATATCTATTCCATAACCTAAAATATGCATTTGACCTATAGTTCTCTTAACCGAAAGTTCTATACCTTTAATAATTTTTATACCACTATCAGATATTAAAGGACTATCAATATTTTTAAGTCCCTCAACTGTATTGTGATCTGTTATAGCAAAAACTCCAATCTTTTTAGCAATTGCCAATTGAATTAACTCTAAAGGAGTTAAATCTCCATCCGAAGCATTTGTATGAGTATGCATATCAATTATTTTCTCACTTTCTTTATATGGATTAATAATATTATTAAAATATATTTTATTTAAAGTTTCTACGCCTACATTATTTTCATATTCTTCCATTTCATTATAATCAATATTTTTCATATACTACCTTCTTTCTAAAACTAGTTTTTTGTTTTCATGTGAAGCTTCAACATTTTGAAAATTTTGCATAGCCTCATTTAAATAAGAATTTTTATCTTCTTCAGGCCAAAAATGAGTTAATAATAACTTTTTTGAATTAGACTTTTTTGCTAAAATGCTTGCATCATAAGCAGTTAAATGCGCTTTACTATTAGAGTTATGTCTTTTTAAGAAAGAACTTTCACAAATTAATAAATCAGCATCTTTGCAAAAATCTATTAATGCATTAAAGTTTGTTATTCCAACATCAGATGTATAAACAATCTTAAAATCTTTATTTTGAAGTTTAACCATGAAAGATTCTATACTATGTGAATTATTATCTTTAAAAGAAACATTTAAATCATCCACTGAAAAAGAAAAGTTGTCATTTATGTCAAAATAATCTGCATAACTTTCTGGTGATGAAATTATCATTTGCTTACTAAAGTTAATATCATTTTCAGGTAAGTAAATTTTTATCTTACTATTTAAAATTCCTAAATTATGGTAAACATAAGAGGCATATTGTAAAGCACCTATATCACCAAAATGATCTTTATGATAATGCGTTATTATTACATTTAAATTTTCTAAATCTTTTGGAAGTTTAAGAAGTCTTGTTATTCCATTACCACAGTCTAATAAAACATTTTTATTATTATACTTAATTAGAAACCCTGGACAATTCATATTTTCTTTTGGATAAGGTGAAACTGTTCCAAGCGGTATAATTTCTATTTTACTCATTTATATAGTCCTCTTTTCTTTACTAACATTTTTTCCATAACAATTGGATCTACATATTTTGAAACATCTTTATCAAGATTAAATATTTCTTTAACCATACTCGAAGATACAAATTGATAATCTTTATCAGCAAATAAACAAATAGTATTTATTTTATTATTTGATATTTCCATATTCATTTGTTGTAATTGAACTTCATAATCGTAGTCACTTAAACTGCGAAGTCCTCGAATAATTGCTTTGCATTCATTAATTAAAGCAACATCTACTGCAGCACCTGAGCCTAAAATAACTTTTACATTATTTACTTTTTGATATAATTCTTTGATTATTTCTACTCTTTCCTCCAAAGTAAAAAAACTATTTTTCTTCAAGGGATTTTGCATAACTGCAATTACAACTTCATCAAAAAGTTCGCTTGCTTGGTTAACAATATTCATATGTCCCTTTGTTATTGGGTCAAAAGAACCAGGGTATAATACTTTTTTTGGGAAAAACTTATTATATTTGTTTAAAATTTCCTTTGCCCTACTTTCATCATACTTAAAACTTTCCATTAACCTACTTATTTCTTCACTATCATGTGGACTATAATTAGTATTTAACTCTAAATCTTTTGTCATAATAATTTTGCCAACCTTTCCACTTTTTTCTCATCATCTGCTTTAAAGACATAATCAAATAATGTTTCATCAAAATCAATACTTGCTTGTTCTCTTAAATCAAAATCTTCTTCAGTAATGTTATCTCTTTTCATTGCTCTTTTTTTTCGAACATCATAGGAAACATCTAAAAGTATTTTTACATCACACATATCAAAGTATTTTGTATTTAGCAATAAAAGCCAATCTAAAATAATAATCTTATCTTTATTGAGATTTAAAATTTTATCAATTTCTATTTGCATATATTTCCAAGTAATATCAGATAACTTTTCCATTTCATTTCGTGAATTAAAAACTATTTCACCAAGTTTTTTTCGATCAACCATATTTTCTTTAATAATAGCCTCTCCAAAAGAATTTATTAGTTCTTTTTTTACTTCAGGAAAAAGTAGTACATTATGTCCTATCTTATCAATATCTAAGCAAATAGCATTATCACCCGCTAACTGCATTATTTGATTTGCTAATGTAGTTTTACCACTGCCTGACTTACCACAAATACCTATAATCATAAATTCTCTCCTTTCACTTGTATTATATTGCAATACTTGATATAATAAAAATACATATTTGTTATGTTAATCATAACTGGAGGTTATTATGAATATTAATTTAGAATACTACAAAATATTTTATGAAGTTGCTAAAGAGCAAAATATTACTAAAGCTAGTGAAAACTTACATATATCACAACCGGCTATCAGTAAAACTATAAAACTTCTCGAAGAAAAACTCGGAGGAACTTTATTTGTAAGAACTAAAAAAGGTGTTACTCTTACCGAAGAGGGAAAAGAATTTTATAGTTACATTACTAAAGCCATGGAATATATAAATAGTGCTGAAAATAAATTTAGTGATTTAATTAATTTAGAAACTGGAGTTATAAAAATTGGTATTAATTCAACTTTAACCAAAGAATTTCTTCTTCCATATTTAGAAAAATTTAATAAATTATACCCGAAAATAGATATTCAAATTACTAATGGTATTACTTCACATCTTATTAATGAATTAAAAAATGGATTAATTGACATTGTATTTTTAAATTTAAATGATAAAGATTATGGAAATGATATTGATATAATAAAATGTAAAAAGATCCATGATGTTTTTATAGCAAGTAAAAAATATAGTGAACTTAATGATAAAGTTATTTCTTTAAATGAACTTAAAAATTACCCTTTAATATTTCAAGCAAAAGGTTCCAACACAAGAAACTTTTTAGATAATTTTTTGAAAGAAAAAAACATAACCTTAAAGCCAAACATCGAACTTGCAAGTTACTCTCTTGTAACAGAATTTTGTAAAGCTGGTTTTGGTATTGGTTATGCAGTAAAAGAATTTATTCAAAAAGATTTAAATGATGGTAAAATATTTTCCATTAAAATAAAAGAAACTATTCCCGAAAGATATATTGGCTTTGCTATTTCTAATAAACATTTACCTAGTTTTAGTACAAAAAAATTAATTGAACTTATAACAAATAAACTTGATAATTAATTTTTCTTAATTTATAATATATTTTACAGGAGGATAAAATGAAAAAAATATTTTTAGAGTATTTAAATGAAATGATTTATATGTTAGAAACATATGAAAATGGTTGGTGGGTAGACTGGATGGAAAAAGCCTACACAAAGTATCGTGATGAAGATAGTATTGAAAAGTTTTTAGGTGCTTTTGGTGGATTGGGAAGCTTTAATGATACTGATTTTGAAAATGAATACACCGAATATATAAAAACAATAACAGTTAATATGGGTTATGACATTGGTAAAAATGGTTATGCTGATGTTTTCGAAGAAATAAAAAAAGTTTTAAAAATTGAGGAAAGTTGGATTAGAAGGTGCATTGAAGTAAATGAAGCACAAAGTAGTTATCAAAAAGATTTAAATGAAGTAGCATTTTATAAATACCTACTTGAAAACTACGTTCCAGGTAATTTACATGAAATAACTTTAAAATATTTAGAACCTACTGAAGGTGTGAAATTAAAATAAATTTCTCACCTTTTTTATGTGAAAAAATAATATATTTTTGCATAAAAAAATCTCAATAACCTTGAGATAATTTCTATGAACTGGTGCCGACAGAGGGAATCGAACCCCCAACCTACTGATTACAAGTCAGTTGCGCTACCAATTACGCTATGTCGGCATTAATGGTGGGAGATATAGGACTCGAACCTATGACCCCCTGCTTGTAAGGCAGATGCTCTAACCAACTGAGCTAATCTCCCATTAACTTTTCTCTTGCTGACAAATAAAATTATACTATATATTACCTGCACTTGCAAGCAAAAATTAATCTTTTTTTTAATTTTTTTGTATTTTCTTAAAATAAAAGTCCTTCGGATACTGCAAAAGGTATAAAATGATCCCTAATTGCCGAAGATAAATTATATTTTGTCTCTCCTATTTTATAAAAATGATAGCCAATAATTTCTTCATTTGTAAAATATACTTTGTCCATTTTCTTTTTACAAATAAACATAGTCATGATAATATCAAGTTCTGGATCACTTGCGGCACTTTCTTTAAAACACATAAGTGGTTTTAAATCTTCCTCACAAATAGTAAAGCCATTATGAAACTCCTCTTTTACTTCTCTAATCGCAGCTTCAACGTCACTTTCTCCATCTTCTACACCGCCACCGACTAAAGTCCATGTATTACTTTTACTACTTCTTACACTTCTTACTATTAAAAGTTTACCATCTTCTATAAAAGCAACTCCAACTACTTTTTTTACCTTTTTCAATTTTACCACCATATTAAGTATACTATTTTTTAATAGTTAAATAAATAAAAACTAATTTACTTTACAATGGTATTAACAAATCCATGTCTAGTTTTGACATCTTATGTCGAAGTCCTTGCAATTACTTTTTTAATATGTATAATAACTACTCGAACGTGCAGGAACTGGCGTTGCCACCAATTTTCAGGGGGTTTGAAATAAATCAAAAATTCTGGAAGGAGGATGATGCTTATGTCTAAAGATAAGATAATTAAATTCGAGTTTTTATGCATACTATTTCTGATTTGTTTACGGGCTTTGATGCAATAGAAAACGCCGTTCAGGTTTTAGTAAAACTATATGAGCTCGTAAAAGAGTTTATTGTAGCTATGCTTACCTGAATAGCGTTATCTAATAAAATAAACTATTAGGTAACGCGAACTTCCTTCACGTTCACCTACTTATAATATAACATTTATTCATATATTTATGCAAGAGATTTCACTTGCATTTTTTTGTTAAAATAAACATTCATTAAACTCTTTACATCTATCTAAAATTTTGATAATATCTTTTTGGACGTATGATATGAGGAAAGGAACCTTATGTCTAAACTTGATGAATACCAAATGAAAGTTGTAAATGAAACTGGACACTGTCTTGTTATCGCAGGACCTGGAAGTGGTAAAAGTACAACTATATCTGAAAAAGTAAAAACTTTAATAGCAAATGGCACTAATGAAAGTGAAATACTTTTAATATCATTTACAAATAAAAGTGTTGATGATCTAAAGAAAAAACTAGGGAGTAATATTTTTATAACTACTTTTCATAGACTAGCAATCGATATTTTAAAATATAATAAAATAACATACCAAATATGCTGTGATAATTTACTCGACTATATTATTGATGAATATCTTATGACAATTAAAGATAAATCTAAACTATGTAGATATTTAAATATTTTAAAACTTGATAAAGGTAAAAATGAATATATTTCATTTAAAAAGTTAATTAAAACATTTATTAATTTATTCAAAACTAATAACCACGATATTGATAGTTTAAAAAATATTGTAAAAAATTATCAAGATAAATACTTACTTAAAATAATTCTTGATATCTTTTATCTTTATGAAGAAGAAAAAAATTCAACAAGTAGTCTAGATTTTGATGATTTAATTATTATTGCCACGAAAATATTAATGGCAAAATATAATTATAAAAATTTTAAATATATTATAATTGATGAATTTCAAGATACTTCATTAATTAGATTTAATTTGGCTAAAGTAATAATAGATAATACTGGAGCTATTTTAACTGCAGTTGGTGATGATGCTCAAAGTATTTATCATTTTTCAGGATGTGATTTATTTATTTTTTTAAACCTTCATAAATATATTGATAATCTAAAGCAGTTAAAACTTGTTAATACTTATCGTTTTAGTCAAGAATTAATTGATATAAGTGCTAAATTCATTAATAAAAATCCTTTTCAACTTGATAAAAGTATGCACGGATTTACACATATTAATAAACCTTTAGAAATTATATATTATTTATATGCTAAGAAAAAATTCAAGAATTTACTTAATAAGTTATCAGATAAAAAGATTCTTATTTTAGGAAGAAATCAAAAAGATATATATGAATATATAGATAAAGATTTTGAATATAATAATGGCATTTTAAAATATAATAATAAAGAATATAAATATCTAACTATTCATTCCGCTAAAGGACTAGAAGAGGATTATGTAATTCTTTTAAATGTATCAAACTCAACTTATGGCCTTCCAAATAAAATTGAAAATCATAATATTTTATCTTATGTATCTTCGAAAGAGGATGACTACCCTTTTGCCGAAGAAAGAAGAGTTTTCTTCGTAGCCATTACTAGATGCAAGTTTAAAACTTATTTAATGGTACCAAAAAATAATCCTTCAATATTTATCGAAGAAATAAAAAAAGTCATTTAAAAAGAGGAATTACTCCTCCCCTAAAATGTTTAAATAAAATTTAGTAAATGTAAATTGCATATATGGAAATAACCAAATATATAAAATACCAAAAGTAAGTGCTCCAAGTATTGCCCAACCAATAAATGAAAGTCCTAATACAAAAGCATCTAATTTATGACCTTGCATTTTTTCTCTTGAATATTTAAGTGTTTCAACAATACCAAGTTCAGGTTTCTTAATTAAAATTATTGGTACTAAACTATAAGATAATGTAAGTATTATTCCAGGAATAATGAAACAAATATAGCCAAGCATTACAATTAAACCCATTAAAATAGTTACGCCTATAACTTTAACAAAGTCATGATAATATTTGAATAAATCTTTTGCTTCAAAATTTTCATTTTCAATTAAACTTACAAAAAATGCTGTAGTACCAATTCCAAGAGGCATCATTAAAATTCCTAATAAAGAATCTAAAATATCAGCATCCATATTATTAAATAAAATACCAAATACTATTCCTGTTGCCAAAGATATTCCTAAAGCAATTATAAGTATTTTCCAAATACTGCCTAAATTACCAGAAAGTTTCTCCTTTGCATAATTTTTAATCTCTACTCTATTCATCTAATCCTCCTACTAAAAATATATCATAAAGATTTAAAAATTACTATAAAATATTTTTAGAAAGTTCAATTATTTTATCAAAGTCATCGTCAGTGGCAACAATATTTTTATGTAACTGCCCGCAAGTTTGACATTTATAAATTATTTTAAAAGTATCCTTAAACTTTTCAACATCAATAGGTTTCAAAAGGCCTTTACAAGTATTTTCTCTATCACCAGGAAATATATCTACATGTTTACTATATAGGCAATATGGGCAGTGATCTCTTGCACTATACCCTAGTTTTTCTACTACCTTGCCACAATTTTCACAAATAAAATTTTCATCAATCATTGTAAATCTTTTTTTCATATCTATAGTTTATCACAAATATATTTAAGTAGGAAGTGAAAATATGTTTTTAAATTTAATTAACCTTGTAAAAGGATTACTATTTTTTACAGGAAGTTATTCAAATAATGTTTTTTTAGAACCGCTTACCCCTGAAGAAGAAGATAAATATGTTAAACTTATGCTCGAAGGAAATACTTCTGCTCGTAATAAACTTATAGAGCATAACTTAAGACTTGTTGCCCACATTGTAAAAAAATATACAAATAGTAATAATGATATGACTGATGATTTAATATCTATTGGAACAATTGGTCTAATCAAAGGAATAGATACTTATAAAGATAATAAGAAAACTAAAATTACTACTTATGCCGCAAGGTGTATACAAAACGAAATTTTAATGCATTTTAGAGCAAATAAAAAAAGTAATAATGATGTTTATCTCGAAGATTCTATTGGGTATGACAAAGAAGGAAATGATGTTAACCTAATTGATGTATTAATTCAAAAAGATTTAGATTTAATCGACTATCTAACTAAAAAAGATAACATTAATGAATTAAAAAAATACCTGCAAATGCTTACACCTAGAGAAAAGAAAATCATTGTCAAAAGATATGGGCTTAATAATCAAAAGGAAATGACTCAAAAAGGTATTGCTAAAGAAATGAAAATATCAAGAAGTTATGTATCAAGAATTGAAAAACGAGCCCTTACTAAAATTTTAAAAGAATTTATCAAAAATAAAAATACTTTGTAATTGATTTAAAACACTATTAATGATATAATCCTTATAGTAGGAGATAAGGATATGGAAACAATTTTTTATTATGTTAAAACTGGAAAAATATTAAGTAAAGATGAAGTTAGCGCTTTAATGAGTGGTTTTGCTGCCCCAACAGGTACTATTGGTATCGTAAATAAAAGTCAAAGAGTTAAAATTATTGATGGTGTTATTCAAAATGTAAATGATATTAGGAATTCATCCTCAATTATGAGTCAAGATAGCGTACTTGATGTTTTCACGGAAATAGTCAATAAACATAATCAAGAAGTTAAAACTGGAGTATCTCCAAAAAGTGAGATAAGAAAAGAAGAACTTGATAAAATGATACGTGATGTAAGTGATAGAATTGAAAGACAAAAAAGTAATCAAAAAGAAAGAGAACTAGCAAGAAAACAAAATGAAATAAGAAAAATACGTAAAAGACAAAAAAATCTAAAACGTATTGCTATTGGCACAGTAATTGCTTCAATGGCCACTATTAGTGCAGTTGGTATAAAATATACTACTAACTTTCAAAAAATATCTCACGATACAAACGATATGTTAAACTCATATCATTGTTATATAAAAAATGATATTGAAGCTGGAAAGACATTGGTTGCTATAAATGATTATAATGAACTTTATGGAAAACCTAATCCAGAATATAAGGAGATTACTAATGATAGCTATAGTGCACTAAAAGATATGCTTATATCAAATGGTTATACAGATGAAGAAGCAACAATATGTATTTCATCAATTGTTCCAACTCATACAATTCCGAATATTGATGTAACTTCCACTACTCTTTCTGAAAAATTAGGTTTTGTACTAGACTATGAAAGTTTAAATTATACAAGGTAAGGTGAAAAAATGATAGAATTAAATACAATGGAAATTGATGGTAAAACTTATTTTGAAATAGAAACAATTACTCATAATGATAACACTTATATTTATTATGGTAATGAAGAAGATAGTTCTCTATTTAAAATATTCAAATTAGGAAACGATGATGAACTTTTAGAACTATCTTATGATGAACTTAATGACGCATTTTCAATATTTAATGAAAAACATAGAAACTAAAAAAACTGCAAATTTGCAGTTTTTATTTTTTTTAAAAAGAATCAATATTTACTTTAACTTTAGGCATTTTATGTAAAAAAGCATACGCTTGAATAACAGTACGAAGTGATGTTGCTATTTTACCACCTTTACCAATAACTGCTCCAAAATCATCGTGATGAACAATTATTTCAATTATTGGATCTTCGCCTTCAGTTTCAAACATTTCAACTTTTACCATATCAGGATTCTTAACTATACTTTTAACTAAAAATGAAGTATATTCTTTTATATCCATAATTAATCCTTTTTAACGCTCTTCTTTGAAGCATTTTTACTTTCAGCATATTTTTTCATAATACCTTGATTAGAAAATATACTTCTTACTGTATCTGTAGGAATTGCTCCTTTAGAAAGCCAAGATAAAGCTTTTTCTTCATCAACTGTAACTACTTCTTTTCCTTTAATTGGATTATAAGTACCTACTGTTTCAATAAATCTACCATCTCTTGGACTACGAGAGTCAGCTGCTACAATACGATAAAATGGTTTTTGTTTAGAACCCATTCTTTTTAATCTTAATTTAACTGCCATAATTTTCTCCTTTCAATTACATTATTAATATAGCATACTTATTTTTAACTGTCAACCTTTTTTTGTTGACGGCTTTTTAGCAAAAAAAAGTATGAATTTTATTTACCCATACCCTTCTTAATTTCATCCAATTCTTCTTTGGATATTTCAACGAATTTTATTATATCTTCCTCTGGCATTTTATTTTTGATTAAGTTTTTAATTGTCTCAATTTTCCCGTTATTAAAGCCAACAGATTCGCCCTTGCTAAAGCCAGTAGATTCCCCTTTTTTAAAGCCAATTTCCTCCCCTACAGTTTTAGCAAGTTCAGACTTATCATAAAAAAATATACTATCAATATTTTCCATCATTTTTTCCATTCTCCTTAATAACCCTTGTCCAAGTTCACTATTACTATATAAATCATAATATTTATCATTATTTTCCTGAGTGAATGCATAAAATATTTTCTTTATATCATCATCTTGTAAACTTGCAATCTCATTATATGTCATTTTTCTTAAATATTCAAGGTTGTAATCTACGACTATAGCATCCTCATATCGTATCTTTCCACTTAAGACATCTGTAAATAAAGATACTCCCATAAATTCTCCATTTTTCAAAGGGTTTTCGTTATTTATATTTATTTGCAAAACCTTTTTAATTTTCTTATTATCACCAGGTTTTAACTGTCTTAAAAGTAGTGCTAGAACATATGACATATTTTTTACATTTATGGCATTTGAGTATTCACTGTTTCCTTCGATATTTATTAAATAATCTTCAGTTTCATAAAGTAAATCCGTTTCTTTATTTTTTAACTTTACATTATCATTTACTAAATTGTCTAAAACAGTGATATCACTATTCATAGGTAAATTTAAATTATTTAATGTTTTCATCACTACATAAAATAATAAATCGTAATTATCTATAAATAGTTTTTTAAAAACCAAATCGCGAATAAAGCCAGATTTCGAATATAATTTATCAAATGTTGTTATAATTATTCCTTTCTAAAACTCTGACTATTTAAATATAACAAATTATTTTAAATGATGCAATAAAAATACTATTAAAAAAATTTTTTAATTTATAGCAATCAAAAAAGCCTATAGAGGCTTACTTATTTTCTAAATAATCATCATTAAGATCATCGACATTAATGTTAAGTTCATCATTATTTTCTTCATCATATACTTCTTCATATTCATCATAATCATCCTCAACTTGAATTTTTACTGTTGCATTACCTATTACCTCAATACCAAGTTCCTTTTCAATTTTTAAGTTAACAAGTTCTCCAATAATTTTAACATCAGTAACTGTAGGTTGTTTTAATGCATTAACAATGATTTCACTATTACTATCAATCTTACCATTATCCTTTATAGGAACATTTATAGCATCAGTATAAGAAAACTTTCTTGTTGTAACCGCTGTTTTTGTATCATTGTCATAGGAATACCAAACATTTACATCAAATGAACCTGATACATTAACTTTTCCAAGATTATTAACTCCCCTGAAAGAATGGTTTATTACCCAGCATCCCAAAATAGTATTCGGAGTTTCATCACACTCTATGTCATAGGAACTTACTACCTTTTTCTTACATTTTCCTATTATTGCCTTAGTAACGATTTCTTTAAAGTTTGACATCATATCACCTTCCTAATGTAATGTATGCGGGATATGGGCAAAAGTTTCATAAAAAACAATGTAAAAAAACTGACAATCATCAAATGAATGCCAGTTTCCTTTATGGATTATACACAGAACCTATAAACCATATTTCGCCAGTTTTAGTATTCCTAATAACTGCAAATCATTATCAGTTAATTTATATTCTGAATCAAATGTTTTTCCATTCGCATTTATAATATTTTTCTTATTTAATTTAGATAAAATAGTAATAGTAATGCCTAAAATTAAAACTGGATTCAAAATACCTATAATAATCTTTTTAACCTTTTCACTTTTCAGCACAAACCTCTTTTCTATTTTAAATATTATCACAATCAATAATTTAAGTTTATAAAATTATTCAAAGAAAAATAGACTAAATAAAAATTTGTCTATCTATAAATTAACTTTAGCATCCTTTTCATTTTCATCGACTTTAAAATATTCTGCTTCTTTAAAGCCATGAATTTTTGCTACAATAAGTGATGGAAAAGTAATAACCTTTTCATTATATAAAGAAACATTTGCATTATATGCCCTTCGCGAAGCAGATAAATGTTCTTCAGAATCAATTATAGCCTTTTGTAAATTCAAAAAATTTTCATTTGCTTTTATATCAGGGTATTTTTCAATAATAACATTAATTTTATTCATTGTTTCATCAAGTGATGAATTAATATTTTTAAGTTCATTTAAACTCATATTATTACGAAATTTTATAACACTTAATAATACCTCTTTTTCATGTTTTGTATACCCTTTTACAACTTCAACAAGATTTGTTATAACATTATATTTTTTAGATAATGCTACATCTATTCCAGATAATGCTTCACTTATTTTAAGTTTATACTTTTTTAAAATATTAAGAGTTCCAATATAATTTCCTAATATAATTAAAAATATAATTCCTATAACTATTAATAAAATATGTTTTGCTTCCATTTATTAATCCTCCTTAAATAAATCATTGTCTAAATCAAGCTGTTCAATAAAATTTATAATTACATCAATATCTTTTTTTATAGCATCTTTAATTATAGTTTCATTAACCTTTTTATGCATACTTGGTTCAAAAGAATCTAAATAATTATTAAGACCTAAATATAACTTATTATTATTAAAACATAATATTAACTTACCATTTATTTTTAAACTTAATTCTTTAATTCTTTCCATAAATGAAGGTGATAAAATATAAAATGCTTCATGTTCATTTTGAGCATAAACTAAAAAGTTTTTATTAAACTGTTCATCCTCTAAATTAATTTTTTCATAATTTAAATCATAAAATCTAATAACTGAGGAAGTTTGTGACACACATAAATTTGATTTAAATGTCTTATTAAAATCAAATATAAACCATCTACCCATAAATAATGTTACATAATAAGTTTCTTTATTACCATCTTTATCTTCTCTTTCATGTTCTTCCTCAATATGAACATCTGATGATTCAAAATTTACATCCTTGTATTTTCCTTTTATGTAATCATTAGAATAATACCTATCTGAGGTATCAATCATTTTAGTATCTCTTAAAGTTTCCTCTGAAATACCCTTTTCTGGTTCATATTCTAAATCAGTAAAAATTTCTTTTAAAGCATTGTAAACGAAATAATTTTTATAAAGGATTGTATACTCTCTTGCATACTTTAGTCCAGGAAACCCAGCAAAAATTAAACTAAAAATCACTGTAAATGGTAAAACAAAATAATAACTAAATGATAATGAAATAATTTCACGTTTACAAAGTATCACAAATAAAATATTAAGTAAAATTGCAATGCTATAACATATACTATTACATATAGTATATTTTTTTCTAAGTAAATTTAATCTATCTATTTCCATAATAATTCCTTCATAGTTAAAGTATAACATATTATTTATGTGAAACAAACATTATATTTTTTATTTACAACAGTTTTTTACATATTAAGTAATTCAATTTTATTGTAAAAGAAAACTGGTTTTGATATAATATTTTTAGAGTAAAGAGGTATTGATATGATAGGAACTATTGAACAAATTATTAATAATCAAATTGAGGTTAAACTTGCACTTGATGTAAAGAAAACCACTAACTTAATAAACCTTTATGTTTTAATAAAGGATACTAATAAATCTTTTATTGGAGAAATAACTGAGCTTAGTCTAACAAAATGTAAAGTTAATATTTTAGGAAAATTAGAAAATAATGACTTTGTATATGGATTTGATGAAAAGCCCTCTTTTGCAAGTGTAATATATTTACTTAATTATGACTTTGTAAAAAATATTGTAGGTTTTAAAAATAACTACTTAATTATGGGTAAAAGTCCATTTTATGAAAATGCCTATATTAATGCTGATATCAATAGTTTATTTGGTTCACACTTTGCTATATTTGGATCCTCTGGAAGTGGTAAAAGTTGTGGTTTTACAAGAATTATGCAAAATCTAATGAAAAGTGAAAATATGAATGATAAACCAAATATTATAATATTTGATGCTTATGGTGAATATGCAAAAGCCTTTAATTACTTAAATAATGAACCAACTTTTGCCTATAAAACTTATAATACTGATTTAAATAGTAATGATGAAATACTTCTTTTACCTCCATGGCTTTTAGGAGTCGATGAATATGCACTACTTCTCGAAGCAAATGATAAATCACAATTAAGTTTAATTGAAAAAACTCTTAGATATGTAAATTTATTTATAAAAGATGATGAAACTGTAAAAGCTTATAAAAATACAATTTTAGCTAAAGCTCTTCTTGATATATTAATAAGTGGTAAACCTGGTCCTCAAATAAGAGATCAAGTTATCGGTGTTCTTACAAAAACTCATACTGATGAAATAAATCTTGAAAGTGAAATTAGTGAACCTGGATATTATCGTACATTTAGACAATGTATGAGAGTTGATGACCATAATAAAATTAATGCTATTGAACAAGTAACTGACTTTTTGCAAAAATTTATTGGTGATGAAGTAACTTTTTCACTTCCTGATGGAACTTTTCCATTTACTTTACAAGATGTATCAAATGCCTTAGAATTTGCCCTTATTGATGAAGGTGTATGGAAAAATGATAGTGTATTTAATATGATGAATATTTTAAAAGTTAGACTTGATAGCATATTAAATAGTGATAATAAAAAATATTTTGAATATCCACAGTATATAAGTTTAGAAAGTTATATTGATAGAATATTACATACTCAAAATGGTAAAAAAGCCCAAATAATTAACTTTAATATTAATTATGTTACTGAAAGACTTGGTAAATCACTTGTAAAAATATATTCTAAATTAATATTTAACTATGTTACATCTTTAAAAGAAAGAGGTTCTAAACCATTTAATATTATAATCGAGGAAGCCCATAGATATGTTCAAAATGATATTGATAGCGATGTACTTGGTTATAATATATTTGAAAGAATTGCTAAAGAAGGAAGAAAATATGGTATACTTTTAGGTCTTATTTCACAAAGGCCATCAGAAATAAGTGAAACTACATTAAGTCAATGTAATAACTTTATAATATTTAAAATGACTCACCCTACTGATATTGCTTATATTAAAAAGGTTGTTCCCTTCATGAGCGAGGAAAATGCTGAAAAAATGAAATCAATTTTACCAGGTAATGCTTTATGTTTTGGTACAGCATTTAAAATGCCCTTACTTGTAAAATTTGAATATCCTGATCCTGCTCCACAAAGTGATAATGTAAATTTAGGTAGTGTTTGGTTTAAATAATTGATATAATAGTTTTAACGGAGGTAATTATGAATTGTTTGTTTTGCAATATTGCACAAAATGAAAAAGAAAGAATGACTATTTATGAAGATGAAAGTTTAGTCCTTATTATGGATAAATTCCCTATTTGTGATGGACATGCTTTAGTTATTCCTAAAAAACATTTCGAAGATATTTATGAAGTTGATGAAAAAACTTTATCTCATATGTTTGAAGTTGCTAAAAAATATGCTAAAGTTTTAATGGACGTTACTAATGAAAAAGGATGTACATTTTCTATAAACTATGGTGATAAACAAGAAATTAAACATTTACATTTACACATTATGCCAAATTATAAGGTTAAACCTTCTAAAAAGGTAGATGAAGTATATAATTTAGTAGTGAGTTATTATGAAAAAGAAAAGAAGAATTAAAAAGATTTGTTAATATGAAAATGTATCAAAATAGAATAAATATAATAGATTGCGAATATAATAATTTGGATTTTTTTACCTCTGTAAAAGGATTAGAACAAGAAAAAGAAGGTGGAAAAAGATGTTATATTTGTTATAAATTACGATTAGAATATACTGCTAGATTAGCACAAAAATTAGGCTTTGATTTCTTTACAACAACATTATCTATAAGTCCTTATAAAAATGCTTGTTGGTTAAATGAAATTGGAAAGGATTTAGAACAAAAGTATTCTATCAAATACCTTTATGCTGATTTTAAGAAAAAAGATGGTTATAAAAAAAGTATAGAACTTTCTTATAAATATAATTTATATCGACAAGATTTTTGTGGTTGTATATACTCTATAATAGAAAGAAGAAAAAAATAATGATTAAAAATATTAATGGGATTGAAAAATTTAAAAAAATAAACTTAATAAAGGTTAGTTCCTGTGTTTTAGTTGCCTCATCTTTTTTTACTGGATGTAACAGTAAGAGTTTAGATGATTATTATTTGGTTTCGAAGGATGGAAATTATAGTATTTGTTATAGAACTGACATTTATAAAAATTGTGATGATTATGATTATAATTCGATTATTGATAATAAAACAATAGGATCAATATGTTCTAATGGTAATAATTTTGATTATGAAAATCATCATTTTTCAACTGAATTCATAAGTGAAATGCAGGTTACAAGTTTAAAAGAAGTACTAAATAAAGATAGCATGAATTATAATGATTTAATTAATTTAGCTAAGAGTTTCCCTAAAGATATAGGGGATAATTATTATAAAAGTAAAAAATATTACGTAACTGAGAATTTTAAATATTCTAAAAGTTCAAAAATGGAAATTTTCATATATAATAATAATATTATAATAGGATATGATCTGTCACCAGAAAGATTATATGATGAAAATAGGTATATTTATTCTATCAAGGATATGACAACTTTGGCCTTCAGAAATGATGATAATATTAAATCATATAGTCTTGACTCTAATTTATCTAATGGATATATTACTTATGATACGGCTCTTTTTATAATCAATAAAGAAAAAGAAAAAATACTTAAAAAAACTAATGATTATTATTAAATGTGTAGAATAAAATAGTAAATTCTCTTTCTTCAAGATTTAAGTGTTTTTGTTTCATTTTAAAATATACTCCTACCATGACAAATGAAACAATATATATTATAAAACTAATTTCTCGTAAATCAACAAAAAGAGAATTTACTATTTTATTCTACATAATCATATTTACTGGGATTATAAAATAATAAAGAATTGACAAAGTGAAAAGTTTGTGATAATATAACTCGCATAACGAATGATTTTATTCGCTTTTGGGGGGTATATATGAAGAAAATTTTTAGAATTTTGGCAATTTTTTTGCTTATGTTTATAGGGGTTAGTAATTCTTATAAAGTAAACGCAAAAAGTTATCCAACACGATTAACTAATGTAAAAAAGGGTGTTACATTAAAGTACAATGGCTATGATTATTTGCTTTATAAAACAAGTGGTTCATATAATGTTTTTTGTTTATCATTTCATAAACAGTATGTAGGTTATACTTGTAAACTTAGTACTAGTCAATATAGTACACCTGTTGCATCTGGTATTGCGGCTATTATAAAAAAATATAATAATAATCCAACACAAAAAAATTATTATTATTCAGAACTTGCTATTAATGAATTTTTATATTACTATAATGGAAAAAATTCAGTAAATAGAATTAGTACTACTCGCAATGTTAGAAATACGAATGGTGTAAAGCCATTTTATGATGCAGCTGTAAAGGCTTATAATGACGCTAAGGCAAAATATGAAATAAAATTATCATCATCTACGTTAAATTTTAAATTATCCGGTAATTATTATGTTTCTAATAAAATAAAAGTTAATGTTAAAAATGGAAATTCTAGCTATAGTGTTTCATTAGCGGGAGATGTTAAAGCAGAAGTATATAAAAAATCAGGCAATACTTTTTATGTTCGAATTTTAAAAGATAAGATTAAAGTAGGTAGTACCGTTAATGTCAAATTGACAGTATCTGGTAAAAAAACAATAAGCATTGCCAAGAAATTTGATTGTGGGCAAAATTATCAAAAATTAACGCCAAATACAACTACAAAAATAACTTCTAAAGCTAGTGCTCTTGCGAATGGAAAAATTACTTTAAAAGGTAATAAGGTAAATATTAATAAGATTGATAGCAAAACAAAAAAACCTGTAAGTGGTGCTGTATTAGTTGTAAAAGATGCAAAGGGTAATAAAATTGTACAATTTACAACGAAAGAACAACCTTATACATTAAAGAATCTAAAAGCTGGTGTTTATACAGTATCTGAAATTAAAGCTAAAGAAGGATATGAACTTTCTAAAGAAGTAATTAAATTTACTGTATCAAACGATGATAAAACTATTACTATTAATTTTAAAAATGTAAGAAAACCGAATAGGGTAGAAATTTCAAAACAAGATATAACAACA
>OJAW01000430.1_pt1 | contig 30348 bp, 17 predicted proteins | sample 1589151 | NCBI WGS metagenome assembly OJAW01 (sample SAMN03283290) | human gut metagenome | biome: human-associated habitat; material: feces | host: Homo sapiens | place: Peru | collected 2012
GAGTAATTAGATAGAAATATCTAAAAAAGAGTAATTAGATAGAAATATCTAAAAAAGAGTAATTAGATAGAAATATCTAAAAATATTTTTTAGAAAGAATTAAATAAATGAATATTTTATACACAGGTCCACCAGGTGTTGGTAAAAGTTACAAACTTAAATAACTTTATAAAGATGTTAGTTAGTCGGCTATAATTTTATGTCCAACAAACTAATTAACAACATTATATCAAGGACTTAATGTAAAGACTTTATATAAGTTTCTTAATGTAACACCTAAAACGATATAAAATATAAACATGTTAGCATCATAATCAATAAGAGATGTTTATAAAACTTAAATAAATAATATTTTCATAGATGAAGTTTTTATGTTTAATTATACAGAGATATACGCTTTATTACTTTATTTAAAATTAAATAATTTAAATAACACAAATATAATAATGTTTGGAGATCCTTTCTAAATAAAGGCAATAACTAACACAGATGATGAGGAGTCTTAATACTTTTATTAAGCATTTGAATATTTTAAAAAAGATATTTAACATATTTAGCTAACAAAGTTTTATAGATTCGACTAAGAGATGAGTACTTATTTAACTTATTTAAAAAACTAATGGAAGTAATGTTTTTTAGAAAACAGATTTTTAGATATAGACTTAAAAAAGTTTAACGTGATAAACGAGATAGAGTTAAAAAAATATATTAACTAAAATTATGTTATAATAGTAGGTACACATAAAGCATAATAATATTATTAAAATAAAGTTAATGAATAATTCAAACAATAAACTTTTTATGCAAAAGATGGTAAATAATATAGAATTAATGGTCCTGTTTATACTGTTAATTCTAATAAAACATTTTTATAAAAGTTTGTTTTATAAAGTTATGATGAAAAGAATGGTATATTCACTTTATAAGTGAACATTAGTTAATAAAGCGTCTCTGAAAGAGGTATGGCGCTTTATAGCGCCCCCATGTTTATATATCCTAAAAAAGGTAAATAAATAACTTATAATATTGTTTAAGGTGATGTCTTAACTATTAATATTCTTTAAGGTAAAGAAGTTGAAGGTGTAATTATAGATATGTAAAGTTTATTTGAATATGGTAGCTTTTATACAGCGATAAGCAGAGTTAAGAGTTTTAAAAATATTAAATTAATTACAATTTCTTAAATACAGTTTCCAGATATAAATAATAAATATATATAAGAAGAATTATTAACTTGAAAAGTTTATTAGAAATAACTATCTTTATAAAAGATAATATTTTTTTATCATTGTTTTTATTTCTCTTTTTCTTTATATCCCTCTCTATCATCTCCTGGCTTCTATTTAGGGCCATAAAAGAGTTAACTAGACATCACACTATATAAGTCTTTTTCAGTAAAACGGTTACTAAAACGATATATTTTAGATAAACTTATATATTTCGCCCAAACAGAACGCTCTAATTAACAGTCATGACATTAACAGTAATAAGGCGATTCTTATGAAAGACCAGCTTTTTAAAATAATTTTTGAGGTGAGATGTAAGAGGCGTATCTTAAATGAGTGTTAAAATATTAATATTATTAATTATATTCTGTTGTGTTATATGTTTTGTCTTTAATATCTTTTTAAGTTCCTATAAGGCGTGACTCTCTACTCCATGGCCAAGTCCAAGGTTGAATAAGAATTTCACCATCAAGATATTTAAAGTCTTTATCTCTGTGGTCAGTTTTAAATTTTAATGAAAATAAGTCTGGTTAAAGCAACTCCACCCACTTTTTTTATATTAACATATCTTAATAAATGATATCAGCAAGAGCATCCTCGTCTTCTGGTAAAGTTGTTTATCTTATATCAGACATAAAAGCAATTTTTAATCCATTCTTTCGATATGGTTTTAGTTTCTTATTAAAGTTTTTAGCAACATCGTCTGTAAAGAAGTCTTCATATATCATTATTTAAGCTTAGTCGTTGTTGTTAATTAATGTATCAAAGTCGTCTTATTCAACTGTTGCTCTAATTCGATGTTAACGAGGGTCATATAAGATAAACTTTATGTGTTTAAAGAGTTTAATAAAACTTATTATATGTTTACCTGGTGCAGAGCCTACATAAATTATTATAAACGCATTAGCGTTAAGGACCGCATTAGCGTTAAAAGAAGCGTTTTAATTAAATTCTTCATAACACTTTAATAAAAAGTAAAGCTCTGTTATAAAAAGTTTTCTTTGTCCATTTCGTTCAGCATATCTTATATCTAAAAAATCGTCATCATCATATTTTATTTATTTAAGTTTCTTAGGGTCATATAAATAAAACATTTCTTATTACTCTTTTAAGTCTATATTTGGATAAATCTTTTTATAAATCTTATTTTATAAAGTGTGTTATATCATTTCTTTTATTATAAAGTTAAATAAATAAATTAAAGCTAAAAAAGAACATCTAGAAAGGGTATTATAATAAATATATTAAGATATTTATATCTAAAAAAGAATATCTTAAAATAAGACTTTTTAGAAATATTTTATTTAAAAAAGAATATCTTGATATATCATTAAAGGACCATACCTTCATATTCAGCTAAACTTATTTATTAATACTTTGTAATAAGTTCCTCAAAAGTAATTTTATTTAAGTAATAAAGTTAAGTGATTCTTTCTTTTTCTGTTAAATTAATATTTAAAAAGGGATCATTCATAATTTTATTAAAGTGTTTATTTTATTAAATTTCTTTTTTATGTTCTTCTATATGAATAAGTTCTGAATTAAAGAGATGAGCTTCATATATTTAAAATATTAACTAAATCTCTTCTTATGAATAAACCCTTAACGGAGCCTCATAAGAGGTGCTTTTAGATATTTCTTATGAGGCTCCTATATCTAATGAATGGATATATGGTCCTGAGTAAAAGGCTCCGTAAGGAGCCTCTATAATATAATAATGTTTATAAAGAATATCAGAAATAAGAACATTATCTTAGTTTTGTTCACATGCTTATTTTAAAATCTATCTTCTGCGCTCTTCATTAGTCGGATTTTTAATTTCTTATTCTAATGTGTATTATTTATTTTATATATAGTCAGAGTTATATAAATAGTAATTTTAAATCTATTTTAATAATTCGTTATTATGTTTTAGAATTTAAAATCCGTGTTAAATATCGAACTATGGTTACATCAACATAATATCACTATCTTATGATTGTATACATATATCCTCTATTGATACTCCTTATTATAAAAGAGTATAAGCTATTTCTTACACTTTAAAGTCAGCTTCTGTGTTTGCTATATAAACTTTTACATAAGGATTATTTTAAAAGATTGTTTAAAATATTAAATAATTATATTTTGGAAATAACAAATAACTAAAATTATCGTTTTCTAAAACTGTTTTATTTTATTAAGTGTTCTTTTATAAATTTTAAATTAGTTAAAACTCTTAAATTAGTTATTCTCTGTTTTTATAAATCTTTTTTGTAAGTCCGTTTTTAAAATATTTTGACTTAGTGAAAAGAGCGACGTGTTAGAGCTAATTGTTTTTATAAATCTAAAACGTGTTATTACTTATTTTTAACTAATAAGGTAAAAGAAATTTATATTCTTTATCAAAAGAGTATTTAAAGTCAGGATTTATATAATCTATCTAATCTAAAACTAAATAAAAATAAATTTATCTTTATCTCGCAACATTATATATTTTTTCACAATACTCTTTAATAAGTTTATATTTTAATAAAGAATTTAATATCTTCTTATTTTTACCTAATATTTTAAATATTTAATTATTAACATCAATTATAATATGTTTATGATTATAATAATATTATTATGTTTCAAAAACATTATGATCTTATAAATACTTATTCAACAAAGGAATTCCCATGTTTTTATCAAAAAATAAATTATATAAAAGAGTTATCTAGATAAGTTTTTTATAATAAGAGTTTCTAGATAGTCTTATTATATTCTTTTAACTAGATATATATTTTATAATAAGTTTATTTAGATATATCTTATTATATTACACTTAATTAGAAAAAAGAATATATTAAAGTATCTAAATAATATTTTTATAATAAGAGTATCTAGTAAATATATTATATAAAAATTATCTAGATAATGTTTTTATAATAAGTTTATCTTATTTTTTCACAACTCAAATCCGACTTCTAACGACTACCACAAATAATATTATTTACCACCTAATTTATCTATTTATTTAGTATATTTAGTTAAGAACGCTTATTTAGGATCCTTAATTTTAATCGGCTTATTATCTTTATCTAATTGAGGATATACTTTAATTTTATTTGAAGTAACTTCACAATAATTAGAAGTATGATAATACATATAATACATCATCAGCTATTAATTATCACCTGAAAACTCTTTTATAAATTTGTTTATTTTGTCATCATCTTTTTTATATTAGCACCCACATAAACAATCTGTACAAAGTTTAATATTTGGTAATTTATCTTTTGACACAGCTTTAAATTCTTTTTCTTTACCTCCTATTATATATACTTTTTCTAGTTTGTATTCAATAGCTTTTATAAAAGTGTTTACTTCTTCAATAAGTTTTTAAATATTTGATTAATTAACTCTACAAGATATAATATATTTGCCAGAAACATTAGCAACATTATAGACTCCAATATAAATTCGTTTCTTCTTAAACTCCATTATAGAATTTTATAGACCATATAGTTTTTAGCGATAAGTATTTAATGCGTTTTCTATTTAACATTGACAAACTTCTTTACCACTAAATACAAAGTAAAGAGGAATCATTGGATTATTAAATTTAATTTCAACTTACTAAATAGACATGTTTTATTTTACTAAAATAAATTTTTCAAGATATTATTTCTTGAAAAATATTATGTTTTATAATAAACTTATCAAGAAAACCTTGACTTGATAAAAAATAACTATTTTCAAGATATTTACTAAATAATTGTTTCAACATACTTAATTAAGTCTGGATTTGTATAAACTGTAACAGTGTTTCGATTCTCTAAAAGTTTTATTATAAGTTTTTAAAATTAAGTGATTATATTTGTTAAAGTAAATGATTCTTTTTTATGTAAATATTCTTTATCTATATAGTCTGGACATTAAATTTATTATGTGTAAACTGTTTCATTTAAAATTTACTATTACTCGTGATATAATGAGCTTTAGCTAGAGCTGCTTTAACTTATAATATTGTTTTATGTGGCTCCGTTTAACACGGAACCTATTTAAGGAGTAACTCCAAAAAGTATAACAGCAACATTTTTTTAAATAGGAAGCTGTTTACGCTCTAATAGATAATTCTTATCATAAATGAAGTCGTTTATAGAGTAAATAGGTAAATCTTTTAAAGAAGGATAACATAAAAGAACTTTATTAAGTTAGTTGTTAAATTACTCTAAAATAAAGCTACTTATTATTAAATTAGAGTGTTAACTCACCTCTATAAGAGTAGATTATAGGTCCTTTACAGAGATATTAAAACTTATATTATTTTAAAAATTCTTTTCTTATTTAATAGTTTGTTTTTTAAGTAATTATTGAATATTTATAGAACTTTACATTTTATTAGAATAATAAATTTCTAAATATTTATATCTTATTTTAAGAAAACTTTTTAGAAAAAATTATCTTGTTAAGTTTATTTAAATAAGTTTTTTAGTCTCCTTTATCTAAAAAAAATTTATTTATTCATATCTTTCCAGTTGTTTCCATTATTGGGAGCTATTGATTTTAGTCTAAAATTAGTCTAGATACTGGCTAAGTCATTTATTGATAAAGAACATTACCATCTTTATCTTCAACTATTGTCTAAGACTTATTATTAGTGTTTCGAGTTGAAGTATTAGTACCATTAAAAAGAGGGAATGAAATATAACCTTCTTTTTTACATTTATAAAGTGCGATAACACAAACAATTATTATAACTAAAATTATCAAACATTTTATTAAAAATCTTTTTCTATTAAATTCCCACTAAAACTATAATTTAGATAAGAAAGAGCCACTAGAAGGAGGTGGTGGTATGAATGTATAATCATCATCTTCTCTCTATTTATTTCTATAATAAGGATCCTCATAATTTTATTCTGTTGCTTACGCTTATGCTTACGCTTATGCTTACGCTTATGCTTACGCTTATGCTTACGCTTACGTCTATTCAACGTTTCTTTCAGAAGCTTAATTATTTCCAAACTCTTCTATATTTGTTTACTCCATATTTTAATTATTAAAAAATGTTAAAGTTATTTAATGCCCCATTTAATTATAAATTCGTTTTTAATAAAGTAACCATAATAGAGATATATAAAAAAGAAAATAAAAAAAACTTTATCTTAGAAAAAACATTAGAAGAGTGTGAAAATATAATAAGTTAATTAAACGAGTAAAATAAAGTCTTTTATAATTAAGATATTTCTATTAAACTTACAGAAGAATAAGATTTTTCATAAAAATAAATTTTATAAGACTATATATTTGAGTATTATATATACGACTTTTTATTATATCCATATGATATAAATAAAAAAGAACTTTTATTTCATCCTTAACATTTAGTTTATTTTTCTTAATTCGTAGATTAAATTCCTACCACCATAATAAGAGATTATATAGAACGTTATATACCTGTTTATTATAATAACGAACTTAAATATCTTTCTTATAATGAGACTTTAAAATACAAACTTTAACACTCCATATTATAATTATAAATTTAAAAAGGAGATTATTTAAAAATGAATCCAAAAGAGTTTTTAAAATATATTGAGTATTAATACTCAATAGACGATAATTAAAAGAAAAATATTTTACAATAATTTAATGAATAATTTATTCTAATAACACTTTGAATTTTACAGTTAATAAAAAATGGATTCATAAAAGATTATTATAACTTCTATTATAATACTTATTATAGTAATACTTATAACATTTATTATTTATAAAACACACAACAAAGAAAACTTTATAGATATTTCTAAATAAACACCTATAACAACATCTTCATAAAAAGACACCTCTGGTTCTACTATTGAAGATAAAGTTTAAGATATGCTCGGAAATAATATCGTTCCTAATTTAGATGTTAAAGTCTTTACTGATTAAGGCCGTATTTTAGAAGTAAATTAAAGTAACTTTATTAATGACTCGTAACAAAGCGACTCTGCTAAATAATATACTATTTCAAACTGGGCCACTAAATAAGCGTAATTAGCGAGTATTAAAGAGTAAACTATGGCTTAAAAAGGATATGGCTCTATTTAAGACGCAAAAGAAGCTGAGGCTGTATAAAATTATATCTTTACAGATGGTCAGATGCCGGATGGTTATGAGAAATATGTTAATGGTGCCAAATCAAGCGCACCTATTATTAATCCCAATTTAATCGCCTATGGTCAGTCTTATAAATATAACGGTATCGCTGATAAAATTACAGCAGATGCGAAACGTAGATAAGTTCTTAATGAAACAGTCGCTCACGAGATGAATAGTAAACTCGTTTAGTGAGATTTATCTTAATATCTTTTATTATAATAACTTTATCAAGATATTCTTTTTAGCTCAATATAGTATCTTCTTTACTTTATTTAATATTATTTTTCCAGTTCCACTTCCATAAAGAGGTGAGAAATGTTCCTTTTTTAAATATAAATAAAGAGTTAATAAAATTATAAGAATAATTACTATTATAATAAAAACTTATTTATTCATTATTTTTTTAATTAAAATTTTTTATAAAAACTTATATAAATTTTTCATGAAATAAAAAATGCTTAGTTTACTTTATGCTTTTCAAGCTAAAAAGGTTATAGAAGGTGACTTCCTTCTAGCTGGTAAAGGTGAAATCGATACTGATGGATTCCTGAGCTTTAAGTAGTAGTATCTTTGTACTGATAGTGCTGATAGTGCAACTAAATATGTACCATGTGATACAACTAACCATTTCTCACCAGCTATTTATTATATTCCAGCTGATCTTGTTAAATCCGAATATACACCAGATGATGCTAAAAAGTTTGTTAAATCTAATGAAGTTATCCTCGCCTTTGAAATCGATGAAAGAAATGAATACTTTGCTATTGATTCTACTAGCAACGCTGTTAAAGGCTATGACACTAAGAAGATGTGGGTTGCTACTAATGGCAGCGCTTACACTGGATATGAGATCTTGCTCCAAGTTATATTCTGGATCATGTTTGCTCTTATTATTGCTATCTTCATTTATGTCATCTGCTTTGGATGCTGTGGTGGAAACTGCGCCTGCTGCAACTCTGTTAAGAGCGTATTTCCAGTGAGAGGTAATAATTGTGTGTGATTTAAAAATTATTATTATTTTTTACTTTATAATAAAGATTTATCTAAATAAACTAGCAAGATAAAGATATATCTTTCTTGATACTCTTTTTTAGATATAAGAACATAAATAGAGTTTTTAAATAATAAAATTTATGGGAACTGCTGTAAGTAAAAATTTATCTGAAACTGTTTAAAAACTTTAAATAGAATAAATGAATAGAATAAAGAATGATTTTAGTACAAGAATATAAAGTATTGTTGAAAACGATGTTAAAAATAATATTAAAACAAAGAACACTTAAAATCTTTTATTTTCAGGATCAAAAGTTAAAGACACGACTATTAAATAAAATAATATTATTACTATTTCATAAGATATTGTTAATAAAATGCTCACCACTTATGACTAATTAATAGTAAATAATTCTTCAAATGATGCTGAAAATCAAATTGTTTAAGCTCTTAAAGCTGCTACGGAGAATTAAGCATAAGCATTAAGCACTTCTGTTGAAAAGAATGTTGATAAATAATATAGTGAATAAGTTTTAAGTTATATAAACGAATCTATTACAAATATAACAGATGATATAAAAACATAATTTATAAATAAAGTTGAGAATGATATTGAGATAAACTTAGAACAAAGTCTTTAATTTATAAATGCTGATATAGACAACTTATTAATTGAATAAGAGAATTAATAAGGTGTTGATAATTCTATATCTAATAGCGCTGAAACTAATAAAGGAGGTAAAACAGAGAACACCTCAGAAAACAAAAATAAAGTTACTTCTGACTAATAAACAGAAAAAGAGACAAAAACTGGGACAAAAACAAATTCAGTGATTATAATAGTCGTTATTGTAATACTTATTATAGCTGCTGTTGCTGCTTACATCTACTTTAAGTCGAGCCCATAAGCGGTAGCTATGTAAATAATGCCTCCAGCTATGCCTCCAGCTATGCCTCCAGCTATGCCTCCAGCTATGCCTTAAATGATACCAGCATCTAGAAGATATTGAAATTAAGTTTATCTAAATAAAATTTTCTTGATAAATCTATTATAAAACTCTGTATTAAAAATATATATAATTGGTTATAATAAACTTATCAAGAAATTCTTTTTTAGACAAATTATTAAATAAATATTTCTTGATAAGTTTATTTTGATATATTTGTTATAAAATTTTATAATATAATTTTTCAAGATATTCTTTTTTTAGCTTTATAATATATATTTAATTAAAAAATTTTAGCTAAATTTTTAAACGAATAAAATGATTAGTAATAAAATTCCTCTTGATACTCCTGATAGAGTGAATAAAGTGTATGAAAACTTTAAGAAACTTTCAAAAGCTTATGTTGAATACGCTAAGATAGCAGCTAAGGAGATTAAAAATGTAGAAGATTTAGAAGGACTTAAAATAACTAATACAGATAACTTTGTTCATATATTTACTGATTGGGACGCTTTTCTATCCTCGCTTCCATAGAATATTAAAAATATTTTTAATAAAACAGTTTCTATTAGAGTTGATGGTAAAAAGAGCTAAAATATTACTCATAAAGAATTTTTAGATATGATTAAAGAAATACCTCTTAATTTCGATGTTCCATAAGAGACATTAACTGAGGACCTTAAAGAGGCAACTGATATTCTTGATAAAAGAATAGTGCGCTCTTATAAATAAAGCGGTGAAAAGATTTCTGAAACAATGCGAGCTGAAAGTGTTTAATAAATTATCAAAAATACGATTTCAGAAACAGGATCTAAAAAGTTTCATAATTCTTATTTTGAAAAACTTATTCAAGACGACAAAGATAGATTCTAATATATTTAATAATATATAGATAATGAATTAACAGATCCTAGTTAAAAGAAATTAGCATAAGAGAATTATGACTTTTTAATGAATTATAGAGAAAAATGTTATCAAGGTATATAAACAGTTTTAGATGATTATGAGAATAAATTAAAGAGCTTCTTAATTAAATTAGCTTAACACACACAAAACGAAACACAATATAATAAAGTTGTTAAAACTCTTGAATAGTTTGTTAATTACAAAAACAATTTCTAAGCTTTTTATTAGCTTTATTTAAATATGATTAATGGTGAGAAGTTAAGAGATGCTATTGTTAGTAAAGTTGATTGGTCGTTTAACTAATTATAATAACGACCAAATGAAGATGAAGACGCAATACGAGAATAACAAAGACGTCATAAAATTGATTTAGCGGTATTTTAAACACAATATTTATAAAAACTTTTAACAGATATAAAGAATGGTGTCTTGACATTTATAAACTCAAATTAAGGTCTTCTTATTAAATTTACATAAGCTATATAAGATATAATTTAAATAGACTTTACAGAAATTATTCTTAACGCATTTATTAACTTTATAATAATAACTATTATGGATGCTGTTAATCACACAATAATAGAATTAAACTTTAATAAACTCTCTATAAATTCAGATTTTGATGTTATTAATAACACAGTAGACATAACATATAGACTTAAATAACTTTTAGAAACAGATTAAAACAATTAAATTCCATTAGATAATGGTATAAGAGATTTGATATTATAAATAAGAGATCCTATACGGCGTTTTCCAAATAATATAGATGGTTCTATTTAAGATTAAATATTGGATATAATTGAATTTATAATAGCAGAAGTACAACAATAATAGGGACAATAATAACAACCATAATATCAGAATATGTTTTTAAGAGCCGACTAAAAATAATTCTTATTATCGAATTTAACAACATTTTAATAAATGGTACATTCTTACACGATATAAACAAGAGGAATTTATATTATATATAATATGTTAAATAATATGATAAAGTCTGTTTATGGTACACTTTTACTCATAATATAGGCGTTTACAACAGAAGATTCTAATATTTATACTCTTATGGGACGCGCTAGAAAGAATAAACATTAGTAGAGGCGTTAGTAGGTGGAGAATTAAATAGAGTTTTAATAGGAACGATAATAAGGTGGGAGAAACTCTTTAATAAACGATGACTGCTTTACTTTATATATCTTATTTAAGTAACTTCATTAACTTTTTATAAGACAGGCATACACAATTTTATATAAAGAAGATGGAGTTGGTGTTGATGAATAATTAAATTAAAATTAGCTTAATTAAATTTATTCAATAATTTAAATTAATAGGTCTTCTAAATTCTTCCCTATTTATAAGTATTTTGTATAAACTTTATAAATACACGACTATGATAATTACTTTAAATTAATTAATGATTTATGGAAAGGATAAACAGAAAACACTAATGGAATATTATCATAAAGAACAGTTAAATTATTAACACAATATATTTAAGAACTTCTTAATAATATGGTTGTTAAATTACAAGTAGCTGAAACAACTTAGTAAGAAACATTTAATTAACCGTATTATGTGAACAATTAGCAAGCTTCATTTAATGGAATAAACACTTTTAATTAAATTGAAACTAAAAATTAACTTGATACTAAACTTATAATAGAGACTAAACCATAATTACCAAAAGAAGATATTTTAGAAATGTATATGGCCATAATATATAGAATAAAACAATTTACACAATCTTATCTAAATTAGAATTAAGAAGAATATTATAACACTCTTTAATATAAAAAGGATATCTTAAAAGAATTAACTAAATTAAAGAAAATTTATTAACTTAAAACATCAAATTAAGCTTATATTCTTATGGGTGAAAATATTGATAATACTAACTTTAAATAACAGTATCTAATATCTTTAATTGAATAAAACAATTTAATACACAATATTAAAGTAGGATTCAGTAATTACGATTATAAATTCGGTATTTAATATAGATAATTTAAGTAAATTTAATTTAATATTATGTAATTGTTATATTAATATCATAAATAGTTTGTTGAATAAGATATAGATAATAATGTTGAATTTGAAAATGCTGTTAAATATTTATATACTTAAACAAAGAATGATATTTATTTCTCTTATCTTTAAGCTGTGAGAAATGATTAAAATCATCCTATTTTATAAGAAAATAATATTTAATAAATATAATAAAGGTAATTATCTTATTAAGCTAATAAATATGTATAAAATATTGAATTTGTATAAACTAAAATTTATTTATACTTTTTAGAATAGTTAGAAGATTATATCGGTAATAATGATGATATATAACCTAATAGAGATATTAAAATAACTCGTCTTAGAGAAGAATTAAATATAAATAATTGTTTAGCACTTTTATAAGGATGGGGAGTTATAGAAAAGTATAATGAAAACTAAGCTGAGGCATATGATGTTCATTAATTACCTTTTAAAGTTGGATAAGAACTTGTATAAAACTAAAATAGAGATGTATTATATATTATAACAAAGAATTATTACAACTATTTTTAAACACACTTACCTTATATGAAGAATTTCGCTATTACTCAATTAAATGATTATAAAAAAGCATTAAAGATTCTTTATTCAATACCGTTTATTTAAATAACAGATAATAGAATAGATGCTACTGGTCTTTATACATTTTTAAATAAAGCAAAAGACTCTATATTAAAAGAATTTGATGATTAGAATTCACCATTCTCTGTTTAAAATATTAAATAAATAATTAGAAAGTAATTAGACCTTTCATTAGATATAGTTCCTGTTTTAAAGGATGCTTTTGAAAAGTATATATTACTCCCAGCTGGTTATTATGAATTTGTAAAGTATGCTAATATGAATGTTGAGTTTAGTTTCTTTAATGTGGAGAATTAAAAACTTCATGTATATACTCTTAGAGATATCGAATTATAATAAATTGGATTTGTAAAAGCTATCACAAATATTTCATAAGAAGGAGAAGATAAAACAGAGACTAAATAAATTATTAAATAATGTAGTTTATTACAATGTAGTGTTATAAATAAAAAATCAGTAGATAGAAATATAATAAATAGAAATAATGATAATAGAAATAATATATAAGACTTAAAATTAGATATTATAAAAAGTATTAATGAAGATATCTAAGATATTCATAATGAAATATTTAAATTATTTAATACTTTACCAAAAGACTTTAAAGATGTTGTTTTATAAAATGATATTATAAAACGTTATTTATAACTTACAGATATTTAAAGCGGAGATACAGTCTTTTAAATTCCAATAACAGCTATTTAAACTCCATTTTTAGCTCCTCTTAATATGTTAGATATGTCTATATAAGAGTAAGAAAATATTATTAATGATATGTTAAATTAATAAGATATGTTAAATTATATAAATAAAGAATATAACTATTTCACTTCTGGAATGAAATTATTTATGGAATATACATATAATCCTCGTAAAAATGTTTTATTTACTCCATTTTAAGATATACCAGCTAATGTTAGAAAATAATATCACGACTTCTTTAAAGAGTTGTTTACTACTTACACTATTAGTAAATTACCAGAAGGATTTTATATAGATGGTATTATGAAAAAATTAGATGGTACTAGATACAATAATTTAGGTGATATAGCATATTAAATGCGTAATAACAATATAATTGATTCAGGGTTATATTAATAATTACCTGCTGTTTGGAATGGTTTAAGAGACATTATAGATGGGGCTGCTAATAGAGATGATGTTAATCATAAATTTTATTATGGAAATCATGTATAAGGAGGAATTTAAAGTCCGTATTATAAAACATATTAAGCGTTTTATAGACAATAAGGAGAATAGTTATAAAGCATACCAGGTATATAAGTTAGAGATGGTATTAATGATAATATAATAACTAATGTTGTAACAAATCTAAATAAATTAATTCTTATATAATTTACACCATAAGATAATCCTAATAACTATATTAATTTAACTAATATAGTTAATTTTGCTAATATGTATATATTAAATTCTCTTTATTAAGATCGTCTTATTTAATAAGTTTCTAGTGGTTTAGAATTAGTTTATATTCCTGAAAATGGGAATTATAATAATATTAAACTAATTAAGGATTATGATTAAACATAATATAGATATGTTAAAGTTATTAATAAACCGAATTTAGAAACTTTAATAAACTCTGAAAATACAAAACACTATAATAATAATGCTGAAAATTATATTACAAATGTTTTATAATATAATTTTAGTAATATAAACATATATAAAGCATTTATCGCTCATCATGTAAATAATAATATTATAACACCAACTAATCCAATAGTTTTACCAGTGCTTTTACCAAAAGATAAAGAACCATAAGAAAATATAGTAAGAGCTGCGTATTCAAAGGCCTTTAAAGATTCTGTTAGTAAAATGATTGCTTAACAAACTTAGCTTTAAGGTATACCTGTTATTTACGATTTATAAAAACAGAAACTAACACCATTTAATGAAAACTCTTATTTAATAGAGCAGCATGATGATATACCTTTATTAACTATGAACAATATCTTAGCTTTATAAGATGAATAATAAGAAGTATCTAATTTATCTTTATTCTAAAAAGCTAATATAATAAACTCTTTATATAAACTTTAATAAAATATTTAAATGTAAAAATATATTATAAAAGATGTAGATACCTCTATTATTAGTATTTATAACACGTATTCACAAGCTATATAAACTTTATTAAATAAGTATTTAAAGTCGTTTGATATATAAAAGATGTTTGAAACAACTTATATGAAACGTTATTTAGATATTAAAGATTTTGATTTTACATAAAATACAAGTATATATCATATGATATATCCAGAAAATGGATAAATGGTAATAGATTATTATTAAGAACATGGTATGGAATAAGATGACGATTTAGTAGCTTTTATTAATGGATTTACATAATAAATAGGTATTTAACCACAAGATTTAAGAAAAAATAAACAGAATGCAACTTCATTATTATAAACGTATTTAATGAATTAACGACATAATTAAAGAAGAAATGAAGAAGAAATATTAGAGCGTATAAGAACTGGACCATATTTTAGAAGTGAATAAGAAGATATAACAGATATAGATCCAAATAATTTAGACAATATTATTTAATAAAATTTCAATAGATATTAGCATATTTCAGGCTTATTTACTCTTATGGATAGATTATCAAACATTATAAATTAAAAAAGATTTGGTGAAGCTAATAAAGCTTTTTCAACTAATTAAGATTTATTAAAACTTCTTTTACAAATAAATATTTATAAAAACTTATAAACAGGTCTTAAAGAATTAAGAATTTTCTAAGATGATTTGAATGTACAATAAATATTATAAAACTTTGGTGTGTTCTTTTATATAATAACAGTATTTGATTATAACAATCTTATATAAGAATAATATAAAATTAAAAATAAAGATTTCTTACGATTAATATTTATAAAACGTATCACAGAAACACACCCTATTATTGGTTCTGATCATTATTATATTATAAATTAAGTTTAATCCATATTAGATAAATAAATAGAATTTGTTGAATAAGAAAATAAAAAATTCTTATAAAGTGCTTAATCAAGTTTCTTAGATAAACCGGAATATAGAAAGAATATTAAACGATATTATATTAATAGAGCTAATTATGTTTAATATCGTCCAAATGATCTTAAATTATTAGATGTTAGAAGAATAAGTTATATTTAGTAATATTCTGAATAACCTTATTTATATTATACAAGTGTATAAAGAGATAGATAAGATGCTGGACATAGATATATTATACCATAAGAATATATGAATGAAATTACTTAATGTATAGGATTAACAAACTTATAAACAGCTAATATAGGTATTTAATTAACTTTTGATAATACTTATTAAAGTAATATTTATTAAAACAATTAATTTAATCAAGGATATATAACACAAGCTAAATAATTTTAATTGTTTAGAGATAATTAAATAAATAATCTTATTTCTAACACTATATTATTCACATATAATATAGCTAATTTTACTTAAAAGACTGTTAAAGATATCACTATATAAAACAATTAGAATAATTTATAATTGTTCCGTATATTAAATATTCAACCATTCCACCCTATATAGCTTATTAAAGATAATTCAATTTATTAGATATTTTAAATATTTGGAATTTATATAGATAGATTTAACTCTAATAATAATATTTATAACAATCTTGAACAATAAGGACAATATAAACAACTTATTACAAGTAATAGTTATGGATAAAAGATATTTATTAAATATAAATAATAACCCATAATAGATAATTATAGGGTTAATTTAAACATGGATAAACCTATCTTACTTTTTGAGGATATAAATTAATAGAATTAACAACGATCTATTTATTATATAGTTTATAATAATAAAGAATATATAATAAGAGTTACTTATAATAATGATAATAAAATTACTACTAACAATTAACTTATAAAACTTCTTACTAATTAGTCATTAGAAAACGATAATATAGATGTTTTTAGATCAGAGATAAAAATAATAGATAAAAATTTTTTAACTTCTGCAAACGTGAGAGTTGCTAACAATATTAATAATAATGAAAATATTAGAGATATTCTTAATAATATTGCTGTTCCAACTGTTATAACACCTTTAATATAAGATGATGGGACAAATTATCTTTTAGTTAAATATGATGGTATATAATTAAATGGTGGAAATATAAATAATTAAGAGAATAATAGAGAAGTTCATACATCAATACCTTATTTAATATTCTAAATATTCGACTTTATAAAAGGATATCATAGTTTAGCACAATTAAATACATTTAATAAAAAGAATATCAAATACGACTAATATCATGTTTTAATTGATTAGAATTAAGAAGATGAGTGAGTAAAATAAAAATTATTTTTTATAACACCTATATTTAGCGTCTTATATCTTATGTATATTTTTAATTAAATTTATTTTTTAATATAAAATGTCTTATAAAGAATTATTTGATATTTATTATAAAGGAGACATATTAGAAGTATTAAAATAAGGATTTTATGATCTTTCTTAAATTAATTATTCAAAAGAAACAATTTATAAAATATTGTAAGAATAACTCTATTAAGAGTAAGATATCAATACTTTATTAAAACAAGTAGTTAAAGAAAATATATTATATATCTTTAACTAATTAGAAGATAAAAATAAATGGTTCCCAATATAGAATTTAGAAGATTTATAAAAAATATTAAACTTAAATATTTATAATATGTCTTTTATATCTCCTCTTAATGGTGATATTTTATAACTCGATATTTAGAGTATAGATTGTAGATAACTTGTTAAATGCCTTCATACAGATTAAACATAAATATAAAACTCTTTCAACAACTTACAACACACTCTTTAAGAGTAAAATATTTCAATTAATAATAACGAGTTTATTAAATTAAAAAATTAAATAAAATTATGATGATTATTTTTTAAAATAAATGATTACAGGCCAATTTTTTAAAGTGATATGCCAGTGTCCCTCTGAAATAGAATATAAGCTTTAAGATGTGATTAAAATGGACTCATTAAAAATACGTAACTCATATTATGAGTCATTATATATTTTAGATAAAAATTATTAATAAATTTTATTAAATAATATGACAGTATACACAACATAAGTGATTAAGATAAATAGAAATATTTAGTTTATAAATATATCGACAGCTAAATTAAGTAATATCTCCAATTATTAAGAAAAAGTAGATATTTATGAAAAATATATTTTTACACCTTATTTTAAAATAGGAATTTATAATATAAGTTAAAATAACTCTTTATTATAAAGTTTTGTAATATTTGATGATCCCCGCTTTTTCACACACTTTTATAGAGATCCTTATTTATCAAGTCAATTTTAGTCAATAGTGGATAATTACAATTATTTAAACTAATAAGACTTACCAAAAGAGTAATTATATCTCTTTTATAAAATACCACATTTAGAAAAATATGCTAATAAAATTTATATTTATTAACTTGTTTAAAATTAATGGAGATCATGGAACGCAGAAACAAATATAACATTTGGCTTAGATTTATCTAGACCATTTTATATAATACAGTTTTTAGAAGAAATATTCACAAAAAAGAAAATATTTATAGACCTTATAAGCGATAAATATAAATCTATTACAAATAAAACAATATTAATAAAAAACATCTTTAAAAACGAGTTTATATATCTTTTACCTTAAAAAGACTTTGATAACTCATAAGGCTATTTAATTGAAATATCAAATGGCTTAAATAGAAAATTTGTGTGGTGAATAAATTTTTATTTCATTAAATAAATTTATCTTAATCTTTTATATGTATCCAGAAGTCCTCTAAAAGTTAATCAGAAAACTTTATCGGAACAAACTCAGCTATTTCATGTTCTTTATCTCCTGGATTAATAATTCTTTTAGCTGTTAATTTCATATCTCCATTTTTACATATAAAATATGCGAGCTATTAAATATTAACGGTGTTATATTTTTTAAACCACTTTGCTAAATCTGTTTAATTTTTAAGATAATTAACAACAGATTCAATAGCAGCTGTTTATTCATAAATTTAAGTTTAAGGTGAAGTATAACAGTTTTTATTATCGTTTTATATCTCCACATCTAAAAACATTTTCATAAACAAAAAATAAATTTAACTAATTCAATTATCTTATTAATACTAATAATAAGTTAATATTTTGTTAATTTCATCAATTAAAGAATTTGTTAGTTCAATATTATTTATTTTAAAACCATATTAAATATATTATTTAATTTTGTAATTAAAAATCTTTGACTAAATTTAGTAATTTAAATAAAGAGGTTCAATAAGTTTTTAATTAATCGTTCTAGGTTCTATATAAATTAATTCATCAAAATTCTTTATTTAAGCTAATTCTTCTTTATTATAACTCTTTAAAAATTGAAGTATTTATTCCATTTTTAAAAAACAAAAAATTAAAGTCTTTCTTTAAAGCGCTCATTCAATATTTACACACACTAAATAATAGACTTATACACAAGGATCATTAATATTAATATTTAAAGCTCCTTAAAATTTATTTCTATCTAATTCTGTTTTTGATGTATCGAAATAATCTTTAAGCTTATTAATTAATTTATTTTTAGTTTCTATATTAGAATTTTTAAATTAGCGTTCCTCTTATTCTTGTTAGTCAAAGTTTTTTTACATATAATCTTAAACAGATTTAGTTGGATATGATTTAGATAAATAAGCATATTCACCGTTTTTAAAATATGGAGATTAAATAGATGTATCTTTATATGTTGTATAATATTTTTTATCACCAGGTATTAAAGGTATATTCGTTGCGTTCTCCTCAGCATTATTTGCATTTTATGAATAATTTATTTTATTTTTTTCATCTTCACCAACTTAATTTGCTGCGCTTTCTTTATATCCATCTTTTATTTTGAAGTTTTAATGTGTTTATCTTTTAAATTTATGTGTATGTTTAGGCATAGCGTTATTGTTAAAGTTTATATTATAAACTCCTGAGCCTTCTAATAAAGGTTTTTAAACAATACTTTACTCGTCAAATTCAACTTAGTTTATTTAAATATTATTAAAAGTCGAATTAAAAAGAACATCTGGTGAGTTAGTTTTATCATAATAAAGACTATTATCTCCGCACACGATTTATTTACAACTTAAACTTGGCACCTTATGATTTCCATATTTAGGCTTCCATAATTAATAAATATCATAAGTACTTTTTATTTCACTTTCACCATTAAGACGAATATAAGTAGCTCCTCCTATCAAGATAGTATCATTAGAGGCGCCATATAAGGCGTCATAAACAGATTACAAAACACTAATTACTTATCCTATAAAAATATTGTTTTATTATCCATTTATTTAAGCAGCTATTTAATACATCTAATTACAGAACTATTATTAGTTTCCTAGTAAAATATTATTTTAAGAATAATTAATATCTAAGTCATCCAACCCTTCTAACAATTTACCATTATTATATTAAGATAAGTTTTAAAACATCTCTAATTCAACTTTTTCATAAGGTAAGTTATAATCTTATATTTTTTAATTAAATTCTTAAATAATTTCTTCTGATTACTTTTTATAATTCTCTTTTTATTAATTATATTAACTCAATTAACTTTCTAATTATTTTTTACTATACATCTCCAAAGTAAGGACTTATATAATCGAAACTACTATAAATACTTTCGACAAAATATTATCAATTTACATTTTTTTATATTAAAATGTATTAATCTATATTTTCTATGATAATGTTAGTTATTAGTGCTATTATAGTTATTTTTATTAATAAAAGTCTTATAAAACGACAAGATATAAATAGAAAAATAATTTAATTAAATACAGATATTAGCGACTTAAATGAGTTAACTTAAAAAGTTAATGACACTTTAAATACTAAAATAGAATAATAAACTTAAAAAGTTATAGATGTTAATCAGGACGCTAGTAAGGACGCTAGTTAAAACACTAATAAAGATATTAAGATAGAAGAGACTAATAAAGACATTTAAATAAAGGGTGCTAGTAAAAACGATAGTAAAGATATTGATAATAAAACAGAATAAAAAGAGGAGACTAATAAAGGAAGCTAAATAATAGACACTTAGGATTTAATACCATAAACAGTAGAAGAAAATATAATTGATGAAGATAAAAATAAAACTAATTTATCTTCTATTTAAGAGACTCCTTAATGTTATATAAGAAATGCGACTATAAATAATTTTAATATACTTTCTAATAAAGGAGTTGTAAATAGTTCTTTAAATAATGTTATTGAAAATTATTTTAATTCACTAATAACAAACTTTTAGTCATATAATTTACTCCCAATAGGAAGTGTTATTTATTCAATATTCCCTTTAACTTCGAATAATGGTAAATTTATTTATGGTCCATATTAATTATATGCTATGGGAGTCATAAACAATTCTAATAAAAATAGTTTATCAAAAGAAGATAAAGAATATTCTATAACTTATACTTTTGGAAAAAATAATATAAATTTATTTAATGCTTTATATATGCCTTTATCTGGTATTGACTCAACTAAAAAATTTGAAACAAACAACTTTTATAATATTAAAGAAACTTAGAAAAAAACTAGAACAGTGGATCCAGATAAATATATTTCAGATTATCCAGAACATTAACATCCTTCACTAATGTTCCCAAAAGGACAATGGTATTTAGAATCCCATGATTAAAACGGACATAGTGATGATCATAACACTAAAAATTCTTTTCCTATAAATTCAATTAAAAATTATGAATATGAACATGGAGGCACAAGTGGGGATCATAAAATAGAATTAAACATTCGAGACTAATATGCATAATTATATTTTTATTTAATAGTTTCATATAATATAGTTATGTGATAAAACTTTATCTAGATATATTTTTTTATCTTCTTTAAAAATATGTAAAACGAAACTTTATTTAAAGTCTTATAGAAGATATCTCGAATTCCATAAAATTTTGAAATAATAATGCTTGAAATAGGAAGTAAGACTGATGTTATTCATGACTTAGCTTTATTAGAGCTCGCTATTAAATTCTTACAACAATAAGACACACCACTAGAAAATATATTAAACGACTAATAATAAGTAAAAAGTAAATTATAAAACGAATTTATAAAGTATATTACAGAATCACCAGATGGTAAATCAACTAAAATAAATAACACAACATCCTTATTAAATGAATAGTTTTAAGAAATAAATATTAAGAAACTTATTTATCCACTCGTAATATTAAACAAAGACTAAAATGAGTTTTCTAAATAAGATATTGAAATGCTAGAAAAAGTTATCTTTGATCCAAATCAGTCAGAAGAAACTCTTACTAAAAATAAAGAACGTTTAAATCTTATTAAAGAATAGTTAACTAAAAATGAATCATTGCTAACGCAGCATGTGTAATAAGAGGTAAGTACACAAGGATCTATATAAGGAGCGTATAATAAGGAGCCCCTCATGGGCACGTTCTCTAAGGACTAGTATTTATACTTAAAATCGTTATATACAGCTTTTTATAAAATCTTATTAGAATAATTATTTAAAGAACTTAAATTAGAAAATATAGAATATAATATCTTTTATTCTAATTCTTCAATTCCTTATTATATCAATGAATTATCAGGTTATGAATTAAATGCTGATAATGTTAAAAGAGTTATTAATATGTTAGACGAATCAGATAAAAAATAATTATTAAATCTTATGAAAATAGAAGACTTAAATAATATTAAAGATGAAGACTTTATATGAATTTCAAATAATATTAAAGCTGTCTTCTTCTTCATAAAGTTCATATTTCTTTTTTCCTTTTTTAGCTTTAGCTTTAGCTGAAGCTCGAGCAGCTCCACTACCATTAAAATCTTCCATAGTGTCTTCATCGTCTTCATTATATAATTCATTAGGTATTTCTTCGTTTATGCCTTCGTTTATGCTTTCGCTTGTACCCTCGCTAGTACCTTCACTAGTGCCTTCGCTAGTTTCATCATCTGTCGATTCAATAGTGCTTTCATCTGAGTCAAAAACACCAGCCCCTTATGGAACATAGCCACCAATAGTGACCCCTTATAAATTATTATCTTCTTATGGGACATCGTTAGAGACATGCGCTCCTTAGGAGCATGCGCCATTAGACGCTCCTTAATCTTATATTTAAGATACTTCTTATTAGTCTCCTGTTTAAGGAGCCTAATTTCCTATTTATATTCCTTTTCCTATCATATTATATTTTAATTAATTAAATAATTCTAATTATTAATTATCTTCATTATTTAATTAATTACACATTCGATAAGTTTTATAATTAAATTTATTCATACCATTATTTAAAAATGTGTTATCATCATTTATTTCGACATTTTAAAAGTAGAGTTTCTTATACTTCTTTTTATTAGTTCTTTTACCTCCATTTATGGGTGTATTTTATAAGTCGTCCATATTAGCACCAGTGTTAGCACCAGTGTTAGCGTCTATATCTAAGTCGTTTATTTATTCATAATCTTAATTTTATTCTTATTAAGGTGCTTGTTCAATTTCCTCTTCTGAGTCAGACGTCTATTAAAGTTAAGATAATAAAGAATTATTTTTTAAAGCTTATAAATCATCAGGTCTCATATTAAAATATTTTTTAGAAATTTCCATTTAAGCGTTAGAAATATCGTTAAAATTTTTAACAGCTCCTTATAGAGTAGGCCCACAAGGGGCTTCTACATGACCTCCTATTGTGGCGCTTGGAGCTGTGGTGCCATTAGCAACAGAGTTGTTATTAGAGCCAAAAATTAGCTGTTACTCTTCATCTGGTGTAAGATGTAAATGAAGGGAGCCTATTCCGGAGTCTTTAAATTTTTATCTAATTTCTGGATTAACAAATTTACGATCTATAAGGTCTTTATCTATGTCTGGTTATCCTGTAAGTAAATCAGTGAATCCTTGTTAGTCTTCTTCTGATAAAGAGTTTAAAAACTTTTAATAAGCTTGTTGGAGTTAAGCTTCTGGGCATTAACATCCTCCTTTCATATTGCGCATTTTAAGCTAAACAGTATAACGAATATTATATCTTTTTTATTCACGAGAAAGTATTTTATAAACGTCACCATTTTCATTAATTATTTCATTATTATCTACTTTAATATTATTACATTTCATTACACTAGAATCGTCTTTATTATATAGATAAATTTACATTTTTTTATATAGATAAAATTATGTAGCGTTTTCCTATTTTGAAATTCTTGAATATAAACAAAGAATAAAATTAAGCTCTTTTATAAATGGTGTTAGATGTTAATAACTCTTACTCCGACCTTATAGTTAAATAAGGAGCTATAACAAATGAATAAATAAACTAATCTTTAAATATGTCTGTTAATTCCCATAATGAGATATAAATGTCTGGCTTAGTTTAAAAATAAGCCCCTATGGAAGTAAAAGTTGTAAGTTACACATTATAATAACTCTATGGACTTACTTTTTAAAAAGATGATATTGTATAAAATTCTTTTATGCATATGTCTCTTAAAGAAAATTTAATAAGAAAAATTAATTAATCGATTTCTATATCTTCATCAGATAGAGAGCGCTGGACAAAGTATTTAAATAAAGATCTTGAATATTCTTAAATAACAAAAATTTAATAAGAATTTGAATAAGCAGAATAAAAAACAAACACAGATGCTATTGTTAAGCGCCTTATTACTAGCGCTAGTAATTATTTAACAAAAAATTATTTAAATGGTTCTTATTAAATGGGAACATTAACTCTTCCAGATATGACAGGTATGTAATAAGATTTTATAAAATTTTATATGTCTTCTTAGGTGTAAGACTTCTTTATATAATCAGCAATAGGTACTAAAATAAGATAATCAACAAGTAATCCATTTGTTTAGTTAACATTTGATTTAATAGTAAGAGCGATATAAAATAACACTTCTTTATGAATTTATCTAATTAAGAATTATCAAGAAAAACTATCTAAATATTCTTTTTTAGCTTTATATTTATCTTGAAAATAAAATATTTAGATAAAAAAATATTAATGTTTTTATTAGTTACTTTATAATATGATATAGACTAATTTGATGACTGTCATTCTCTCTTCATTTACAAATGCTCAAATGATAATCGCGTCTTATATGAAAAGATAGGTCCAAATTAATACAAACCTCTTTATAAACAGCCTTAGCTAAATAGTAATAACTAATTAGTCACTTCTGGTCTATTAGTTGTTTATAACGGGATCCCAACAAAATATAAAAATTATTTCTTAATTCCTCATTAAGACTTAAAGCCATACTTTACTAGTGCTTTATTAGCTGCAAACGGTAATAAATTCTAATTATTAGCTAAAATTGGAGGTGAGGAGTTACTAATAAACTTATTTAATAAAAGTATTAAATTCTAATAATAAATAATTGAGTATTAATAAGAAGTATTTTAATAAGACACTTTTACTAATATTTAGTTTAATATAATTAATTATGACTTTTAATTAACTTATATTAGATATGGAGGTTTTTTGTAACTTTTATTAAAAACAGTAACATATACAGGAGACTATTTAATTTATATTTCAGAAACAGCTTTATATAACGATATTATGAAAACTTCTTTATGGATCGATATTTTATTAGAGGTTGCTGAATATATAGTTATTTGGGTGTGGAATTATGTTAAATAAAAAATAATGGAAAATAGAGTTAATAAAGTTTAATTATAAAAGAGTGTTGAGCTTTCTTAATAAATAAAATAACACTTAAAAGAAGTTGAAGATGAAAAATAAAAAATAAATAGATAGAATATTGCCTTAGCAGGGTTAAGCACATAAAGCACCTTAACAACATCTATTAACACAGTTATTATATAATGATATCTAAATAAAAATATTTTATAAAACACTTTTCAAGATAATTTAGATCATTAATATTAATAAATAAGTAATTAATCGCCATCATTAAATATTTTAAATTATGTATTATCTTAAAGTACACCATCTTTATGTATATAAAAGAACATAAATTAATCAAAAAGTAAGTTTATATTAAACACTGGACTAGTTACTCTTAAAACATAACCTAAATTCCCTTTTTATAAATTCTATATATAACTATTTATTATATAAAGTATTTAATTAATAAGATTAGAAGGTGACATTTCAATTTTTAAAAATTAATTTTAATACTTATCATAAGGTGCTATTTCTAAATAAAGATTTTTATCTAACTTAAATACTCCTGGTTGTATATCACTCTTTTTTATGTTGAAGACATTAATAATTTTTCTTTAAGTTCGTTTTATTTAAGTCCATATTATTAAAATAATTATAACTAAAATAATTATTTTGGTAAATGTATCCATAGATTTATTTTTTATTTTAAAAAATGTTTGTTGGCATACATTAAAATTAAATAGACCACTCGTGGTAAAAAACTTTTGAAAAAGCTTTTAACTCTAATATTGTGTAAGTGTTTTTATAAAACAATAGACTCTTTTTATTATAACAACGCTAATAAATAATATTTAATTATGTTATTTAAGGTCTTAAACTAGCATCCTCCACATACACAAAAAATATTTAAAATAAAGCATTTGTAATACACACTGATTATCTTTCTTAATTAGACTCTAAGAAAGCAGAAGTTAAATAAAAGTCAAAAGAAGATTTCTTTGTAATGGTAACAATAGCAACGAATTTATAAAGAGTTTTAAAAGAACATAAATATTAGTCATAAGTTTATTTAAATATACATTTACCAGCTAAAATATATACTCTCCCTCCACAATAAATTCCTTTACCTAAAATTCCTTCTTCTATAAAGTGTTTATTTGAAAATATAGCTAAATATTCTTTTAAAGAGTTTATAGAAAGTTTTAAATATATGAAGAAGATAAATAAAGATTTTGGTATAACTATTGATACAGCGCATTTATATGGAAGTGGATGTACTTTTGATGAATTCAAAACATTAATAAAAGGATTTGAATAAGATATTTATTTAATTCATCTTAATGGAAACGAAAAAACATTTGGTTGCATGTAAGATAAACATTTAGACGTCTTTAATGAAAAAGATAATGTATTCATTCAATTAGTTCATAAAGAGCACTAAAATGGCACATAAAGTGATAAAACGGATTTAAAAGATTTTCTTAAATGGGTGATAGATAATTGTCCTAACTGTTAAGGATTTATATTAGAGCGTAATGATTTAACTTTTAAAGAAGATGAATAAAAGAATGTTGAAAAAATACTTAAATAAATAATAGAATGATAAAGTTTATTTAAATAAGTCTATCAAATAAAACTTATCTTGAAATATTTAATATATTCTATAAATTATTTTCAAGATATAAATAGAATTTCATTTTATATTTTTTATAAAATATGCCAGAAAATGGTAATTATTATATAGAGAACCATATATAAATAATAAAGAATTTTCCTAAAAGAGTATAAAAAATTAATAAAGATTATGCTTTACTTAAATATAAACATATAACGAGATAAGAAAGTAAAGGTTTAGATAGATTTTTATATACTCTTTATAATGGTAAAATTACTCATTCAAACGATATTTAAGTGAATTAGCTTTTAGACGACTTAAAAGATATAAACAATAAAGAGGCGATGATATTAATACTTAAATATTATAAATATATTTCCATACTTAATTTTAAGATATTTAAGTCTAACCACCTCACATAGTTTATTAAATTCATCTTAAAAATTTATCCATAAGATAAAATAGAAAGATAACTTTTATTTTAGTGTTTTTAAAAGATTGTTTTATAAAAGTCTATTGATTAAGTTTTATTTAATTAATATAAATAAGTTTTTAATAAAAGATAAATTAAATTACTTTCTTAAATAATTCTTCCTTAAAATAATTATTATGAAAAAATAATTTATAATTAGTCTTATGAGCTAAGAAATAAATATTTCGGAGCTCCTTATTAGACTCTTTAACTCGATGATAAAGTAAGTGAGAATTATGAGTATATATGTGCCATAAAACTTAATGCTGAACATTATTTAGATTTTATTAAAAAACATCATACAGAACACTTTCCATAATATGATATCGGAATAGACTTAATAGACGAGAAATAAAAGATACTTTATTAATGTAAATGGAAATGGTAAAAACTTATCTTTTCATATGGTAATTTAGCGACATTCTTTGCAACATCTTTAAAGTTCTTTCCAGGTTATAAACTTGTATTAGTTTCTACTGAAAAATATTTATTAGATCCTATTGTATAATAATTTTTAGATTACTACATTATAATAAAAGATAAGTTAGAAATATCTAATGAAGACTTTAAAGTGGTCTTTTCATAAAAAAGAGTTTCTTGATTTTTAGATATTTTTGATACTTTTATTTAAAAAGAGTATCATATTAAACTTTTCTTTAAATACTTTTTAAGATACTCATTAACTTATATACTTTTTTATTATACTTCATTTATATACCAGTTTTCTATATCGAATTAATTATTGGAGATATATTTACGCATATTAAAGTCGTCGTCTTTTTATTTTAATTTTGAACTTCCATTAAAAACACGACTTTTAGCTAAATTCTTTTTTGATAATACTGCTTTAATAATATTATTTGTTGATTATTACATTTTTTTAAAATCAAAGCATTTTAAAGGTAGAGCTAAATCAGTAGAGTAAAATGTAAGATTATATTAATTAGTAGAAAATAAATCATAGATAGAGTAATTTTTAATATATTATTCTATTTATGACTAATATTAAAGTATTATTTAATTAAAAGATATTTAAAATCCTAAACCATGAAAAATATCATGTTTAAATATTTAATCATAATCTTAAAAGTCTAGTGCTTATAATATATCTTATATTTCTTATGATATTTAATATTCGTCATTTATTATTTATATAAAATCATCTAAAACATCGTAATTTGTTTCGTCTATATGATAAAATATAGATAAAAGATTATCTATAAGTTTTTATTAAATAATATGAGCATATTCATGAATATAAGTAACTAATAAAGAGGGAGTTTAATAATAAAGATATTTAATTTTTTCTAAGTTAATTACTATAAAAATATGCTAAATTGATTTATTATTTTATATTTCTGTAAATTTAAAATTATGTATATAAGTGTCATTATATTGAAGTAATAAAATATATAATTTATGATCCTTTTTATTCATTGTGTATAAACTCATAAATCCTTCTAATAACTTATCTAAAATATCTTTATTATAATATCTTTTTAAAAGTTTATAAATAAAACCTTTTATATTATCATTATTATATATTTTTATTTATTAATCTGTTTCTTCATAAAAAGTTAATCCATCTTAATTATATTTAACAAATATATTTATACCAAAAATATTTAATTATTATAAATATTTATGACCACAATAACGTTATATTTCAATTGTTTTATATAATTATTCTTAATAACTTTTTAAAATAAATTTATCTATATAATTATCTTAAAAAGTATTTTAAGTCTTAAATAAGAAACTTCTAAAAAGTCCGATATTTATAAAATATATTTCTTCTAAGTATTTTTAAAGACAGCATATATAAACATAACCAAAAATATTATTTATTATCTCTCTATCTTTACGTTTTTAAAGAGTAAAATATAAAAATTCATTATCTATATAAACTATTATATTCCTAAGAAATTTATCATTTTAATAAAACTCTTTTAATAATCTTTTTTAAGCTTTCTTTTATTTAACATAAGTCTCTATATAATATATCATATCTTTATTATTAAATTCTTATCTTTATAGTCTCTCTTATTAATAATAATTATTGTTAATTGTTGCTAAATAATTTTTATATTATTTCCTATATATATAAGATAAACAAAACATATTTTTTATATCTAAAAAGTTAAAACTTTCTAGAAAGTCTTTTTAAATAATTTAATTATATCTTAAAATTTTGACTTTATTTATTACTTTATCGGGTGTATGTTTGAATGTGTTAACAAAAATAATTTGTTTAATGCTTACAAAGAACCAGAGGTCAAACTTAGTCTAAAAGCGTTGTTACGACAAGAACGACAACGTAACGTTAATGATGAAGAGTTCTGGCGATTAGAATCTATGATTGATCGGACGGCTTTATTAGGCAACGATGATTGGTTTAACTTTGACAGAGGATTTAACGAGGACGGGTTTGTTGAAGAGTGATACGACTGCGATTTCGAAAGAAACGCTTTAACCACCACTGTGGAGTACCACTTGCCCTTCGTGCACAAAGGGCCACCTCTAACACCTACTTTCATTGTGCACATTTTTTATATAAGGCGTAAATTTTGAGACACCTTATAGTGTTACAACTCCTTTGGAGTTAGCTCAAAATTCGACTTTAACCACCATAAGGTGGGCCTTAATTTTATATTTTTTAGACAAGTCTATCTAATATCTCTTTTTTAGTCTCCATTTCTAATATCTCTTTTTTAGTCTCCATTT
>OJAW01000434.1_pt1 | contig 30176 bp, 27 predicted proteins | sample 1589151 | NCBI WGS metagenome assembly OJAW01 (sample SAMN03283290) | human gut metagenome | biome: human-associated habitat; material: feces | host: Homo sapiens | place: Peru | collected 2012
ACGAATTAAAAACAAGCGAAAGGCATCTTATAAAAGCCGAAAGACCGCAAGAAGTTATCTAAAAAATCCTCATACGGCCTAATGACCGATTTGGGTTTAATCGGTTGTTTATTGTGATGCCGTCGGGGGCTCGTCGGACATTTGGGCTTACACGTTGAAGCGGAATACCACGATGTCGCCGTCTTGGAACACGTATTCCTTGCCCTCGATGTGCATTTTGCCAGCCTCTTTCACAGCCGCCTCGCTACCGTAGGCAATATAGTCTTCGTATTTGATGATTTCGGCACGAATGAAACCGCGTTCAAAGTCGGAGTGAATCACACCAGCACACTGTGGAGCCTTGCTGCCCTTATGGAAAGTCCAGGCACGCACCTCCTTCGGTCCGGCGGTGAGGAATGTTTCGAGGTTGAGCAAAGCGTAGGCGCTCTTAATCAAGCGGTTCACGCCACTTTCCTCCAACCCGATTTCCTGAAGAAACATTTGTCGCTCCTCGTAGGTTTCAAGTTCGGCAATCTCGCTCTCGGTTTGTGCGGCAATCACAAGGATTTGCGCATTCTCGTCCTTCACAGCCTCGCGCACAGCCTCCACATAGGCGTTGCCATCGGCAGCGGCGGTGTCGTCAACGTTGCAAACGTAAAGCACAGGCTTGTTGGTGAGCAAGAACAAGTCGTGCGCCACCTTTTCCTCCTCCTTCGATTCGAGTTCCACCATACGCGCGTTTTTGCCTTGCGACAGCACCTCGCGATAGCGGTTCATCACCTCAAACTGGAGTTTAGCGTCGCGGTCGCCAGCGTTTGCCATCTTCTGAATGCGAGTGATGCGGCTCTCGATGGTTTCGAGGTCGCGCAGCTGAAGCTCGGTATCAATCACCTCCTTGTCGCGCACAGGGTCAACAGAGCCATCAACGTGCGTCACATTCTCATCGTCGAAGCAGCGGAGCACATGAATGATGGCATCGGTCTCGCGAATGTTGGCCAAAAACTTATTGCCCAAGCCCTCGCCCTTGCTTGCGCCCTTCACCAAGCCGGCAATGTCCACAATCTCAACGGTGGTGGGCACGATGCGCTCAGGGTGAACGAGTTCGGCAAGTTTATTGAGGCGTTCGTCAGGAACGGTGATTACGCCCACATTGGGTTCGATTGTACAGAATGGAAAGTTTGCCGATTGAGCCTTAGCGTTCGACAGACAGTTGAAAAGCGTGGACTTGCCCACATTAGGAAGCCCTACGATACCACATTGAAGTGCCATATTTTAATATTATCTCTTTTAGTGTTTAAATTTCGCCTGCAAAGTTACAAAAACTTTTAGAATAAGGCAATTGCCCCACCACCATCACACCACCCTCAACAAACAAAACCCTCACACAAATTCAACAAACCCACATATCCGTATAATCCGTGCAATCCGTGTTCTAAATAATCAGCCACAAATTCACACAAATTTCCACAAATAATCTTCTTGTCGAATCTCGCGGAATCCGTGTGAGCCTTGATGATATGCGATGATTCATGCCTGCCACAATAAGCGAGGGCGCAAATCACACCTTAACGTAGGGACATGCCTTCGGCATGTTTCAACGCAAGCACCAATGTATCAACGCATTGAAAACCGCCCCTTTGGTGTGCTTCAAAAATCAAGTTTTATGCTGTTACTTGTAATGATTTGGACACCAGTAAACAACAAAGTAACTTTTTCATTATTTATTCGTTTTTGAAGAATTTTGTTTCTCAATAAGTCGCGTGATAATATTGGCCAGAAACGTGAATGATTTATATAATAATACAAATAATAATTGACCAATAGAGAAAAATATGACATTGTTAACATAATGCCACATACCGATTTTTTCCACGAACATATTTATAATGGGAAGATTGATTAATTGTGAATCATAGTTTGTAAAAAAATCGCAAAACAAGAATTGGATGAATATGCAAACCGCAAAACTAATCAACCATACCTTTTTATTTCTCCAATTTAAGATTAAGCGGGCTAAGAAATATGTCACAACACACTGGACTATCATTCCCCCAATAAAATAAGTATAGAATTCTGACCATGCAGTATATGTAAATAACAATAATATCAGAAGAGGATTCATAGCATTGTTCACAGTGTAAGCACTTGCACAAACATGAAGTATTGACAACAACAATACGACAAGGATTTTCCAAAAGTTCTTGTTTTTATTATTCATCGTTTATTTTTGTTTTACATACCAAAGGGACGGTTCTTTTGGCATACCAAAAGTGTAGAAATACGGCTCCCCACCCTGTATGTAGCCACAGGAGCACAGCGTGTGCGCCCCAACGGTTTTCATTAGCCGTTTTTTGGTGTGGCGATGTGGATTACTGGTTGTCATGACACGAAAGGGTTTTTGGAACGCATATAGGCAAAGGTATGTAAAATTATTGAGAAACAGACCATTTAACCCAAAAATAATTCGTGAAAATTTGTGCTAATTTGTGGCTGATTAAAAAAAACCACGAATCACACGAATCACACGAATATTTTTGCGGAGATTTTTATGCCACTTTTTCTGTTTTCACAACTTTTCCATACGCATCTCAATAAGCTTCATTATCTTTTCTATTTTTTTAATTTCTTTTGTTGACAAATCATACTCATCTTGGAAACTTATAGTGCAATCAAAACAATTCCATAGTTTATACAATTCTTGCTTATTAGACTGTGACAAATACGATTGCAGCGTTTTTTCATCAAGTGATTCAGCCACTTTAGAAACCCTCATACAGTGGTCATAAGCATACACACCGTCTAGGGAATCAATGGCCGCTACAAATTCACCAAACGCATTTTTGTCTCCGTCCATAGACTTTGATAGCAAGTCACAATAATTCACATTGTGACTATAAGCTACATAAATGGTCATATGTGACAAATCGAAACCCTTCACTGTCCGAGGATAGGAACGACATAGATTCACAAAATCAACTATTTTTTCTCTATCCACCTTAAGTAGAAGCGTTGTTGATATAGCAACAATACCTATAGCCAAATATTTAATAACACTTCTCTTACTTATGTACGGATATTTTCCCATATTTTTTCAAATTGTCAAAAGGTAAAAATATATGCAAGCCACATCTTTCTCCAACGGTTGTAAATTTCTGCCATGGGGTCCTGGGTTGGGGTGCGACCAATAGTGGGGTTATACATTCGAGCTTTGCTGTCGTACCAGTCGAGGCCGTTCTCTCGGTCGAGTTCCTTGGTGCCGTATTTGTAGGGTTGGAAGCCTTCGGTGGTGGTGACTGCCATTAAGCCACCATAGGGATAATAGCTGTTCACCTCCACTGGTCGGTTAGCCTGATTGAGCACCACGCGCACATTGCCCTGATAGTCCTTGATGTAAAAATACAGCCCCCCATTCTGTATGTAGCCACAGGAGCACGGCGTGTGCGCCCCAACGGTTTTCATTAGCCGTTTTTTGATGTGGCGATGTGGATTACTGGCTGTCATGACACGAAGGTTTTTTGGAACGCATATAGGCAAAGATATGCAAAATTATTGAGAAACAGACCATTTAGCCCACAAATAATTCGTGAAAATTTGTAACTTGGCTTTAAAGCCACGAATTAACACAAATTCCCACAAATAATCTTCTTGTTAAATCTCGTTGAATCTGCGTGAGTGCCTCACACGGACCCCACAGATCTCGCAGGATTTGCACGCCTAACGTAAAATCTCACAGAGGATTACGACAGCTCTTGGAAGCCTATTCAATCCGATTCTCACACCTATTTTATCCATTTAAACCCAATTTACACCGATTTTAAAAAAGGCGACAGGTCAACGAGCAATAGGGTATGGAGGGTTAAAAAATAATTAATGGATTTTTAATGGATTAAATAGGTGTTTTTTTCTGCCACGAATTAACACAAATTCCCACAAATAATCTTCTTGTTGAATCTCGCGGAATCCGTGCCCACAAAAAACCACAAACCGTAGAGCCTCCGTGAGATTTCCCACCATCAAAAGAAAGAGTGGGATCTGTGAGATCTGTGTGAGCCACAAAAACACCCACAAAGCGAGATCCGTGTGAGCCACAAAAACACCCACAAAGTGAGATCTGTGTGAGACTGTGGAAGCGTGGGTGGGATTTTTTTGGTGAACCTTTCGGAAATTCTCAGAAAAAAGCTATCTTTGTAAATTAGAATTAATGTAAACTATGGACCACTCTCCTATACTTGCTATCATTGTGCCTTGCTTCTGCGAGGAAGAGGTGCTTCCGAGCACCAACGAACGGCTGTGCGCCTTGCTTGCCGATATGGTGACGAGGGGCGATGTGTCGGGGCGAAGTTGCGTGGTGTATGTCGACGATGGCAGTTCCGATGCCACTTGGACACTACTGAAGGGCTTTTCCGATGCATCCGACTCGGTGTGCGCCGTGAAGTTGTCGGGCAACTTCGGACATCAAAACGCCATTATCGCCGGTATGGAGACCATGCTCCACGAGGCCGACATTTTCGTGACCATTGATGCCGACCTTCAAGACGACATTGCCGCCATTCCCAAGATGGTGGCGAAATACAAGGATGGCTACGAGATAGTGTATGGCGTGCGCTCGAAGCGTGCCACCGACTCGTGGTTTAAGCGCACCACCGCCCTTGGCTTCTACCGCCTGATGCAGCACCTGGGCACAAAGTCGGTATTCAACCACGCCGACTTCCGCCTTATGGACCGCCGCACCGTGGGCGAACTGCTCCGCTACCCTGAGCGCAACCTGTTTATGCGTGGCATCGTGCCACTGCTGGGATTCAAGAGCGCCACAGTGGAGTATGAACGCAGCGAGCGCACCGCTGGCACCACGAAATACCCCCTCTCTAAGATGCTGAGTTTTGCCGTAGATGGCATCACCTCGTTCAGCATACGCCCCGTAAGGCTTGTGCTGACCATGGGCATCGTGTTTGTGTTTATCGCTATCATCATATTGGCGTATGTGCTCTACTCCAAGTTTAGCGGCCATGCTGTGAGCGGTTGGTCGTCGATGATACTTTCGATGTGGTTTATCGGTGGCTGCATACTGATAGGTCTGGGCATAGTGGGCGAATATATCGGCAAAATCTACATTGAGGTGAAAGGCCGCCCACGCTACCACATCGAAGCTACCACCGGACAACTACCCTCACAAAAGCAACATACGCATTAATCAACAGAATTCAAACATCAATCAATACATATTTTTATCGAGACAGTATGAAGAAAAAGACTTTACTGGCAGCAGCACTTTTAGGAGCAAGCGGCATGGCTATGGCGCAAGCACCCCTGTGGCTGCGTAATGCTAAAATCTCGCCCAACGGACAGGAAATCGTGTTCACCTACAAGGGCGATCTCTACAAAGTGGCAACAGGAGGCGGACAGGCGCTTCAACTCACCAGCCTCCCTTCGTATGAAACCGCTCCCGTGTGGAGCCCCGACGGCAAGCAAATAGCCTTTGCCAGCGACCGTAAGGGCAACTTCGACTTGTATGTGATGCCTACCGACGGCGGCACGCCTAAGCAAATCACATTCAACTCGGCAAGCGAGACCCCTACCACATTCTCGCCCGACGGCAAATATGTATATTTCTACGCCACTATCCAAGACCAGGCATCGAACATCATGTTCCCAAGCGGACGCATGATGGAACTTTACAAGGTGCCTGTGAATGGCGGACGCACTTCGCAGGTGCTCAGCACCCCTGCCGAAGACGTGTGCTTCGACAAGAGTGGCAAATTCTTCCTGTATATGGACGTGAAGGGCGGTGAAGACCCATTACGCAAGCACCACACTTCTTCCATCACTCGCGATGTGTGGCGCTACGATGTGGCTACCGGCAAGCACACCAACCTCACCAATCGTGGTGGCGAAGACCGCACTCCAGTGCTCAGCCCCGACGGCAAGACGGTGTATTTCTTGAGCGAGCGCGACGGCGGTTCGTTCAATGTGTGGAAATTCCCATTGAGCAACCCTTCGCAAGTGACAGCAGTCACCTCTTTCAAGAAAAATCCTGTGCGCGGCCTCTCGGTGGCTGCCAACGGCACACTCTGCTACACCTACGACGGTGAAATCTACACCCAGACCGACGGCGGCAAGCCAAACAAGGTGAACATCAACCTCTTCCACGACGATGGCGATGCTATCAGCATTATGAACTACACCCGTGGTGCCACCAGTGGCGCAGTGTCGCCCGACGGCAAGCAAGTGGCATTTGTGGTGCGCGGCGAGGTGTTTGTGACCTCGGTTGAATACAACACCACCAAGAAAATCACCGACACACCAGAGGCTGAAGCCGACGTGTGCTGGGGACCCGACAACCGCACCCTCGTGTATGCAAGCGAACGCAACGGCAAGTGGCAACTGGTGAAGGCTACTATCAGCCGCAAGGAAGACCTCAACTTCCCCAACGCCACTATCATCAAGGAAGAAATCATCGCTCCTAACAAGAATGTGAACCGCAAGTCGCCACAATTCTCGCCCGACGGCAAGAAGTTGGCGTTTATCGAAGAGGGCGAACGCCTGATGGTGATGGACGTGAAGAGTAAGGCGGTGACACAAGTGACCGACGGATCGCAATGGTTTGGCACCGAGGGTTCGTTCAACTACAACTGGAGCCCCGACAGCAAGTGGTTCTGCCTCGAATTTATCGGCAACGGCCGTGACCCATACAGCGACATCGGCATCGTGAGCGTGAACGGTGGCAAAATCACCAATATCACCAACAGCGCCTACATCAACGTGCTCCCTCGCTGGGTGCTCGACGGTGGCGCTATCATGTTTATCAGCAATCGCTACGGCCTGCGCAGCCAAGCATCATGGGGCTCGCAAGACGACGTGCTGCTGGCATTCGTCAACGAGGAGGCTTTCGACCGCTACCGCCTGAACAAGGAGGAAATGGAACTGCTCAAGGAAACCGAAAAGGCTGAAAAAGCAGATAAAGACAAAGCCAACAAGGACAAGAAAGACGACAAGAAGTCGAAGTCTGATAAGAACGAAAAAGACAAGGTGAAAGACATAGTGGTGGAACTCGATAAGATTAAAGACCGCGTGATTCGCGTAACCCTCAATTCGAGCGACCTCGCTGGATGCGCCATCAACAAGGACGGCGACGTGCTTTACTACCTCTCAAGAGTGGAGAAAGACTACGACCTCTGGAAGATGGACCTGCGCAAAAACAGCACCCAACTCATCAACAAGATGAACACGAAGTGGGCCGACATTCAAACCGACAAGGACGGCAAGAACTTCTTCATTCTGGGCGGCAGCAGTATGCACAAGATGAGCGGCGACAAACTCACCCCTATCACCTACTCGGCAGTGGTGAAGATGAACCGCGCGAAGGAACGTGAATACATGTTCGAGAATGTGAACCGTGAAGTGGCTCGCCGATTCTACAACGCCAACATGCACGGTTGCGACTGGGATGCCACTATCAAGAACTACCGCAAGTTCCTCCCTCACATCAACAACAATTACGACTTCTCTTACTTGCTGAGCGAGGTGCTTGGCGAACTCAACGCTTCGCACACCGGCAGCCGCTACTATCCTAACGGCAGCGCCGAAACCACTGCCCAACTCGGCTTGTTCTTCGACTGGAACTACACCGGCAAGGGGTTGAAGGTGAGCGAGGTGGTTGAATACGGCCCATTCGACCGCGCTAAGTCGAAAGTGCGCCCTGGCACCATCATCACAAAAATCAACGGCACCGACATCACCGTAGAAAACGACTACACCACCCTGCTCAACGGTCAGGTGGGCAAGAAGGTGCTCGTGACTTGCAAAAACGCCTCTGGCGAATGGGAAGAAGTGGTGAAACCTATCAGCGCAGGCATGAACAACGCTCTGCTCTACAAGCGTTGGGTGAAGCGTCAGGAAGCCCTCTGCGACAGCCTTTCAGGTGGCCGCCTGGGTTATGTTCACCTCCAGCAGATGAACGACAACAGTTATCGTGAAATCTACGAAAAGGTGCTTGGCGAATACAATAAGAAGGACGGTATCGTAATCGACACCCGCTTCAATGGCGGTGGCCGTCTGCACGAGGATATCCAAATTCTCTTCAGCGGTGAGAAATACCTCACTCAAGTGGTGCGTGGCCGCGAAGCATGCGACATGCCAAGCCGCCGTTGGAACCGCCCAACCATCATGCTCCAATGCGAAGCCAACTACAGCAACGCACACGGCACACCATGGGTTTACAAGCACACCGGCATGGGCAAACTCGTGGGTATGCCAGTGCCTGGCACCATGACAAGTGTGAACTGGATCACGATGCAAGACGAAAGCCTCATCTTCGGTATTCCTATCATTGGCTACCGCTTGGCTGATGGCTCTTACCTCGAAAACCAGCAACTCGACCCCGACATCAGAGTGGCTAACGACCCAGCCGTGATTGTCACCGGTCGCGACCAGCAACTCGAAGCAGCAGTAAAGGAACTTCTGCAAGAAATCGACGCTAAGAAATAAAACAAGATTATAAACAAATGCGTCGGGAACGTTCGCTACTGAATCGCTCTCGACGCATTTTTCAATTTCACATGACATGAGCTCAATTATCACCGACATCATTGGTTACACAGCATCGATCTGCATGGTGCTTGGCTATCTGCCACAAACCGTACACACGCTGCGAACCCGCAAAACCGACGACATCGCCGTTGGCACATTCCTGCTGATGGGGCTTGGAGGCCTGTTCTTCTGCATTCAAGGACTGCTGCTCGAAAACTGGCCGCTCTTCCTGTGCAACCTCCTCACCACCACCATGAGCGCCATCATCTTCGCCATCAAAATGCACAACGACCACTTCAAAAAAAGAAAATAACCACACAGAAGTTAGAAATTAGATGTTAGATGTTAGAAATTAGATGTTAGAAATTAGATGTTAGACATCTGAAATCAGAATCCTCACACAGATTCAACAAGATTCAACAAAAAAATAAAACTGTGCTAATTCATGGCTCATAACAAAAGCCAAGAATTAGCACATTTCTTTTGTGGATTACACAGAAAATGGTGAAATTAATTATTTTTACAACTTTATCGTTGCATTTATTGCTATAACACTGTATCTTTGCAACAAAATCAGTATAACAATGATTACCAAAGAGGAAGTACAGACATTTCTTTCCCAATTTCAAACGAAGTTAAAAATCTTTGGCATCATATATCGCGACGACAGAGGAAAAAATCAAAAAGCACTTGAAGAACTTGAGATAGTACCATCATTCAGAAGGGTGATTATCGAAAATCTGAAAGTGGAAGATTATGTTCAGGGACCAGTTATCGACGAGTTGAACAAACTCGGAGAGATGTGGGTGTTCGGCAATGATGTTAAAGGCAGAGAAGTATATATTAAAATTATACTTGGAGGCGTGGGCTGCCAAACTATATGTATATCATTCCATATAGCAGAGCGCCCTTTAGTGTAACCATTTAAATGATTGCAATGATGAAAAGTCCATTTACAGGTAAAGAGATGATGCGCATTTACGAAAAGCGCACATGGAATTTTCGGGGTGAGCAATTTGAGTATTACCACACAGCATGGCAATGTCCCGACACTGGCGAACAGTTTACCACCGACGAATCCGACACCGCCGGCTTTATGCAGGTCACCAATCAATACCGCCAAAAATACGGAATTCCGTACACCGACGAAATAATTGCGGTGCGAAACAAATACGGCATAAGCGCCGCAAAGATGTCGCTTATTTTGGGTATCGGTGTCAACCAGTACCGTCTCTATGAGAAAGGAGAAGTGCCCAGCGTGTCGAATGGCCGCATGATTCGTTCGATAATGAATCCAAAAGTGATGCTCGATATGATTGAGAGTTCAAAACACGAACTTTCGCCACAAGAATATGCCAAAATAAGCGAAAAAGTAAAAGCCACCATCAGTGAAAGCGAAAACTTCAAAATCGCTCAATACGAAACAAATCGCATTTTCACCTCACCTCGTGGAGAAGAAAACGGATTCGCACCCACATCACTCACACGCTTAAAAAACATCATGCTAAGCATTCTCAATCAATGCAATGGCGTGTGGTGTACGAAAATGAACAAATTGCTGTTTTATATTGATTTTTACGCCTATCGTGAGCGTGGGTATGCCATGACTGGCCTGACTTACAAAGCAATCGACTTTGGACCCGTGCCCGAAAGATGGGACAGGGTGTACAGCGAATTTTCAGAAATCAGCCAAGACATACAGCAATGTGGCGATTATGAGGGAAGCATACTCCACGCCCATTCACCAATAACGGATGGGGTGCTCAGCGACGACGAGATACAAATCATCACCACAGTTTGCAAAACCTTCGGCAACAAATCGTCACGCGAAGTGTCGCAAATCAGTCACAATGAAAACGCATGGCTGAATCACCACGACGCCCATGAGCGTATATCATTCAACGAAGCATTTTCACTAAAAGCCCTCTAACACATTCACAAATTAATAAACCCACAAAAAAATTGTGCTAATTCGTGGCTGATGAGAAAAGCCATGAATTAGCACAAATTTAATTTTTGTTGAATCTCGTTGAATCTCGTTGAATCTGTGTGAGGCATTGGAGCAAGCCTGCGTGGAGCCTCTGTGAGATTTTCCGTTCACAAAGGGAAACTGTGAGATCTGCGCGATCTGTGTGAGGTCCGGAGTGAAGATGCGGGATTAGGCGCGGGATTCGGATTTGGCGGTTTGCCTTAGGGCGAAGTAGCCGAACACGCTTGAGAGGGCGGCACCTGCCACGAAAGCAATAGCGGTGCTGTGCACAGGGTTGCCAAGCGCCACGATGGGGGCTGTGAGCGCACCGCTCACGAAACCCATTGCTCCAAAAAGTGCCGATGCCGTGCCAGCCTGCTTGCGTTCGCTCTCAAGTGCCATGGTGGTGGAAGCGGTGAGGGTGAAGCCCATAAACACCAGCAGAGTGCAAAGCACAATTTCGTAAGGCCAGAATCCCAAATCAAGGAATAGCACCACGGCTTCAAGCGCGCTGAGCACCATCATGCCCACGCAACTCACCTTCACGCCACTGGTAGCCTTTTTGAATTTGGCGGCACTACCTGCGCCAATGGCGATAAACACGCCGTTGACCGAAAGCGCCAAACTCGCCTGCATGTGGTCGGTATAGCCATAGTGGCTGAGTATGCTCCACACCGATGCAATGTTGCCAAAGAGAATCACTTCGGCAGTGCACTGGTGAAGCACATAGAGAATATACTGCTTATTGCGCACCACGGTGCCATAAAGGCGGAAAGTGGCCAAGAGCGGACGGCCTGTGCGGCGACCGTCGGGCAGTGACTCACGCAAATGATAGGTGCCTATCGCCATCAGCAAGCCCACGCCGGCAAGCATATAAAACACGCCCTGCCAGCCCGAAATGTCAGCCATCGCGCCACTTGCCATCGGCGCCACAATCGGTGCGATGCCGTTGATGGAGCCTGTGATGGCTATCACCGTCATCAGTTCGTGACCCTTGAAATTGTCGGCGGCAATGGAGCGTGAAATCACGATGCCGCCTGCGCCGCCCACGCCTTGCATAAATCGCAAAGCGATAAACATTTCCATGTTGGTGGAAAACGCCACAGCCAGCGATGCCAGAAAAAACAGCGTGACCGACAAAATCAGCGGCCTTCGCCGTCCGTATTTGTCGCTCAAAGGTCCCAGCACCAGTTGCCCGGCAGCCAAACCAATCATACTGGCGGTGAAGCCAATGTTCACCACCGCCTGTGTGGAATCGAAGTGCTTAGCCACAAGTCCGAGGATTGGGCCAAGCGTGTTGTTGATAAGGGGCGCAAACGCAGTGAACGCCCCCAGAAGTACCAATAAAAAAATCTTATAGTTTCTTTCCATTAAAATGTGCGTGTGATGTTCACTCAGAAGTTACACCCCCAGTCTGCTTAAAGGCCAAAGGCGACAAACCAGTCATTTTTCTAAAGAATTTACCCATACTCGACTGGTCGGCAAAAGCATACTTATAAGCGATTTCCTTGAGCGACAGACCGCTTAACCGAATTTCGCGCTTCAACTTTGAAATCAATATTTCAGAAATCAATTCTTTTGCGCCCTTTTCGGTTTTCTGCTTACAAATGTCGCTCAGATATTTAGTGGTGATATTCAATCGGTTGGCATAAAACGCCACTTCATGCTCCTTGTCGCTGTGTTCCGACACCAGATGCACGAAATCACGGAAGTAGGTATCTGCCATGGTGTACATTTTCACCTTTGTGTCGCCGTTCTCTTCCGTCTCGCTCTCCACCATCACCAGAAGCATACTGCGGAAAATGCAGCCGGTCACCTCAAAGGTGTGCTTGCCACCACGCATGGTGTCGTACATGTAGAGGCATTTCATCAAGTGAATGAGCAATTCCCATTCCTGATCATCGGTCACCTGCTTCACGGGGCGTGCCACCAAGTTGCCCAGTTTCTCGAAAGGCATACCCACGGTGATGTCGCGCGAAAACGAGTCGGCCACCAGCAGCACCCACGCCTGAAAATCGGGCGATACCTCCAGAATCTTCGTCTGATACATCTTCGCGCCAAGCAGTCGCGAGCCCTTAGTGAGCGTCACTCGCTGCATATTGCCCTCAAGCACCGCACTACCCTTTTCGCACAGCACCACCATGCTCAGGCGCGATTCATCAGGCAAATTTTTATTCTGAACCGACGAATCGATATGGAAAATCGCATATCCGTTGGATTGCAAAATCTGTTTTAAATCAATCATCATTTCGTATTTTGACCACAAAAATAGAAAAAAGTAACGAATTTTCCACCTCCTTATACGTTTTTAACAAAAAATCAATACCCACCACCATCCTACGCTATAGCGTTGTGCCTTTTTTATTTATTTGCCACACACCCCGCTTTTCACCTCTCATATTTCACGAACTAAAGGAAATGGGTGATTTTTGAGAATGGTGCTTACAATAGGGGCGTCATATATAGCGGCAAATAGGTGACACCATCTACCACCTTATAGTCGGCTGAATGCAAAACTGTAGGAGAGGTCATCTGCTCTCCAAACTTCTTCATACACTTTGTCAAAGACGACAACGTGTAGTTTTTGCCACTTTTCACTTCTAATGGACGAATATTATGACGGCTGGTCACCTTGCCCTTTTGGAGCAAAAAGTCGATTTCCATACGGTCTTCCGCTTTTTCTGACGACTTGCTATAGAAAAAGAGCTTGTTGCCACTGGCTGTCAGCATTTGAGCAACGATATTCTCAATGAGCATTCCCTCGTTCACCTCCAGCTTTCCAAAGAGCAACTTCTGATAAATCTCCGACGAGACGATTCCTTTTTCATCAAAAGAGTGACTTATCAACAAGCCCGTATCATTCATATAGCACTTCAATGTTGTGCGATCTTCGTTCATCTTCAGTCCGATGTTCGGTTCTGTGGAGTTGTAGCAAATGTTGACAACTCTTGCGTCTTTCAGCCAAAAGAATGCATCGTCCCAATCGCGATACTTTGCACCAGGCTTCAGGGCAGAAAGTCGGAACTTCTTTTCGTGCTTAGAGAGCTGAGGGGGTATTTGGTCGAAGATAGACACCACCTTGTCGGCCACCTCTCCTGCATAATTGAATATGTCGTTACGATAGATGGACAGAATGTCGCGCTTCGCTACATCTACGGCATCGAAATCTTTCGTTTCAACATACTTCTTAACGGCTTGTGGCATACCTCCCACTATCATATAAAGGCGGAAAGCATCCATAGCCTGACGATGGAAAGCCTGCCCCATCGGTTTCTGCTCTGCATACATCTTCCGTATCAAGTCCATCAGCATATCATTACCTGTAGCCCAAAGAAACTCTTCAAAGTCCATTGGGTACATTTGTATCGGACGCTCTTCCGATGGAAGTACGATACCCTGTGTGTTTTTCTTGATGCTCACCAGCGACCCCGTCTCAATGTAATCGTATCGACCATCTGCTACCAAAAACTTGATGGCAGCTCTCGCCCTCGGACACAACTGAACCTCGTCAAGAATGATGAGAGACTTGCGTTCATGGAGCCTTACCTTGTAGTGCTGACTCAGATATAGAAACAGCATATCAAGGTCTTCCAAATAAAGGTCGAACCAATCTCTAACCATCTGGGGGGCTTTGTTAAAGTCGATGAGGATATATGACTCGTATTCATTCTTGCCGAATTCCTCTACGATGTAGCTCTTACCTATACGGCGTGCGCCTTCTACAAGCAATGCCACTTCGCCGTTCCTTTTATTCTTCCAATCAAGGAGTTTCTGATATATTTTCCGCTTCATAACGCCGGAATGTGCACCTTTTTGAGATTTTTCAACATTCATATCCTTCACCTTTTTGAGATTTTCTGCATTGCAAATATACACCTTTTTGAGATTTTCTACAAGAACTTCACGAAAAGAATGCATCAATATTGTGAAACTGCACTCATCTGCTATTTCGTGGATTGGTGGAAAATCAGTAACTTTGCACCATTATATTTATAATCAACGACAATTCATGGCGGAAGAAAAGAAAAAGACGGTGAAAATTGAAACTCTGGGTTGCAAACTCAACTTCTCGGAAACGGCTACAATCAGTGCCTTGCTTGCCAAGCGGGGCATCACCCCTGCGCAAGATGGCGACGTGCCTTCGGTGTGCGTGGTGAACACTTGCAGTGTGACTGAACTTGCCGACAAAAAATGCCGTCAGCACATTCGTGGACTTATCAAGCGCTACCCCGATGCACTGATGGTGGTGACTGGGTGCTACGCACAGTTGAAAAGTCAGGAAATCGCCGCCATCGACGGTGTGGACATCGTGCTCGGCAGCGAGCAGAAACTCAACATCGCCGACTATGTGGACCGCTGGTTGGAGCATCACCAGAAGGAGGTGGCTGTTACGCCACACAAGGACATTCGCCAGTTTAGCCCTTCGTGCGAGCGTGGCGACCGCACCCGCTACTGGCTGAAGGTGCAAGACGGTTGCGACTACTTCTGCACCTACTGCACCATTCCTATGGCGCGCGGCAGAAGTCGTAGCGGCACCATTGAAAGCCTTGTGGCACAAGCCCGTGAAGTGGCAACCGAGGGTGGCAAGGAAATCGTGATTACTGGCGTGAACATTGGCGACTTCGGCAAGAACACCGGCGAGCGCTTCATCGACCTGCTCCGCGCCTTCGACGAAATCAAGGAGATTGAGCGTTACCGCATTTCAAGCATCGAGCCCGACTTGCTCACCGACGAAATCATTGAGTTTTGCGCCCAATCACGCGCTTTTATGCCTCACTTCCACATCCCGCTGCAGTGTGGCAGCGACGCCGTGCTCGAACTGATGCACCGCCACTACGACACCGCCCTCTTTGCCCACAAGATTGAGCGCATTCGCGCACTTATCCCCGACTGCTACGTGGGCGTGGACGTGATGGTGGGCTGCCGTGGCGAAACACCCGAATACTTCGAGGAATCGTATCGGTTTATCGAAAGCCTTGACATGCAGCACCTGCATGTATTCCCCTACAGCGAGCGCCCCGGCACTATGGCGCTGCGCATTCCCTACATTGTGCCCGATAAAGAGAAAAAAGAGCGTGTGGCGCGCATGATGCAACTGAGCGACACCCAAGAGCGCCGCTACATTGAGCGCTACATCGGCACCGTGCGCCCTGTGCTGTTTGAGCAGCCTCACGGCAATGCGCCTATGCACGGCTTCACCGACAATTATATCCGCGTCAACATTCCTCCATGCGAGGCACTCGTCAACCGTGTGGCTGATGTGCGCCTGCTCCGCATTTGCGACGACCTCTCCGTAGATGCCGAGGTAATCACCGACTTCCATTCTCAAACCACTACCGATTGAAAATGAAAGCAAAATTGCAAAACATACTTTTGGCTCCACTCGGATGGCTGTTCCACCTTTTGGCATTCATGCCTTGGTGGTGGATTTGGCTGAATGCCGACGTGTTCTATTTCATCGCCTACCGCGTGTTTGGCTACCGCCGCAAAGTGGTGCGCAAAAACCTTGTGGAGAGTTTTCCCGAAAAGAGCGAGGCTGAAATCAAGCAGATTGAGAAGCGATTCTATCGCCACTTCACCGACTATTTCTTCGAGACGGTGAAGATGCTCCACATGAGCGATGCCGACATGAAAAAGCGTATGGTGTTTCGCAATCCCGAACTGGTGATCAACGCCTACAAAGAGGGACGCAACAATATGATTTACGCCGCCCACTACTTCAACTGGGAGTGGCTCACCAGCATTTCGCTGTGGCTCCCCGACGAGATGAAGACCGACCGACATTTGATTGGGCAGGCATACCATCCACTCGAAAACCAGTGGTTCGACCGTTTTTTCCTGCATCTGCGCAGCCGCTACTCCACCTGTGTGCCAAGCAACGAGGTGCTTCGCACCATGATCGAGACCAAGCGTGAAGGCAAGCAGATGACACTCGGCTTCCTCAGCGACCAACACCCGCTGCCGGGACACCGTGGCGTGATCACCAAATTCCTCAACCACCCCTCCGACTTTATCAACGGCACCGAGGCCATTGCCCGAAAATTCGACATGCAGGTGCTGTATTTCCACATTAATAAAATTCGCCGCGGATATTACGAGTGTACGCTCGACTTGATGTACGACCACGCGAAAGAGCAGCCGAAAGACACTATCACGCTGCGCTACGCCCACATTCTCGAACAGCACATTCTCGAAGACCCTTCGCTGTGGATGTGGTCGCACAACCGATGGAAGCGCCCGGTGGAATATCCCGAAAATTACAATTCCCAACAACAATAACTATCAGCAAGAGAGAGCATGAAACCTGTAGCCGTCATTATCCTCAACTGGAATGGAGCAGCACTGCTGCGCCGCTATTTGCCAAGCGTAATCGCTAACACCAACAGCACCATAGCCGACTTAATCGTTGCCGACAACGGCAGCACCGACGAGAGCGTGAAGGTGTTGAAAGAGGAATTTCCAGAAGTGAAAACACTGCTTTTCAGCGAAAACTGGGGTTTTGCCGAGGGCTACAACAAATGCGTGGCGCAGACCGCCTACAAATACACGGTGCTGCTCAACAGCGACGTGCGCACCCCAGAAGGCTGGTTGGAGCCGCTTTACGAATACATGGAAGCGCACAGCGATGTGGGCGCCGTGCAGCCCAAACTGCTGAAAGACTTCGGACCCGACGACCCTCGACAGGTGTTTGAATACGCCGGCGCGGCTGGTGGCTACATCGACAAGCACGGTTATCCCTACTGCCGTGGACGCATTTTCGGCACCGTAGAGGAAGACCACGGACAATACGACGGCGAGGTGACCGACATCTTTTGGGCTACCGGCGCATGCTTTATGGTGCGCAGCGAGGTGTATTTGAAAGTGGGTGGACTCGACAAGGACTTCTTTGCCCACATGGAGGAAATTGACCTCTGCTGGCGACTGCTCAACGCTGGTTACCGCAACTGCTACATTCCCCAAAGCAAGGTGTATCACCTCGGTGGCGGCAGCCTTCCACAAGGCAACCCACGCAAAACCTACCTCAATTTCCGCAACAATCTGCTGCTTCTGCACAAGAATTTGCCTGCAAATGACGCTCGCCGCACGCTGTTCATTCGCCGCCTCTACGACACGCTCGCGTTCTTCCAAAGCCTTGCCAGCCTCCACTTCGGCGATGCCAAGGCGATTATTCGCGCGCACAACCACTTCCGTACCATGCGCAAGCAGTACGCCCAACCTGCCACCCGCAATCTGCTGAAAGCCTACCCCGAAGGCCGCCGCAACATCATCCTCGAATACTACCTCCACGGCCACAAAACCTACCCCACCCTCACCACCACACGATAGTGGAATCATTTATACTGTCCATCTCGTCAACGTGGAAATATGCTGAAAAACAGCAAGGACAAGGTGGCTTTATTGGGAAAAAAGTGTATATTTGCATTTATAATCAGCAAAACGCCGACTTATGAGCAAATTCATCTATCCCATCGACACTGACCAGTTTCAACTGATTCGTGAACAAGGCAAAATTTACGTTGACAAAACTGGCTACATCTACGACCTTGTGAATGTGAGGAAATACCAATTCGTATTCCTTGCCCGCCCCCGTCGTTTTGGGAAATCACTGTTTTGCAACACCCTGAAAGCATACTTTCAAGGGCAAAAGGAACTGTTTGATGGATTGAAAATCTCAAAGTTGGAGCAGGAGTGGAAAAAGTACCCAGTGCTGCACTTCGACATGAGCGAGATGCGAAACTGTGCCACAATTAAGGATATGCGCGATGTGCTGTCGGCCATGCTCCATAGATATGAAGCACAGTACGGTGCCACAAAGAACATCGACGACCTCGGCGCACGATTCAGTCAGCTCATACGCTTTGTGCATGAGAGCCAAAAGGCGCAAGCGGTGGTCATCATCGACGAGTACGACACCCCTATGATGCGCAATCTTTACAACGACGACATGTTGAAAGAATTGCGCAATATGCTTCGCGGATTCTATCAGACTGTGAAAATTGAGGGTGCACACATCAAATTCGCTTTCATTACAGGCGTTACGAAATTCTCGCAATTAAGCATTTTCTCCGAACTCAACAATTTGGTGCAGATTTCCATGGAAGATGACTATTCAGGAATTTGTGGCATCACACAGCACGAACTCGACACTGTGCTTCGCCCTTGCGTGGAAGAATATGCGCAAAGCCTAAACATCTCCACCAGCGAAGCATACGCTTTACTGAAGCGTAACTATGATGGTTATCATTTCTCGGCAAAAAGTCAGGATATTTATGCTCCATTCAGCCTACTTCGCGCATTAAACCTGAAATCCACAAGCCATTACTGGTTTGAGTCGGGCACGATGACAGCACTGATTGAGCACCTGAAGCACTACCCAGAGTATAACCCTCTCGATTTCGACGGGGTGGAACTTTCACTTGACGCATTCAATGCACCATGCGAGAGAGCCAGAACGCCAATCCCCTTGCTATACCAAAGTGGCTACCTCACAATAGCCAGCTACGATGCCGACTTAGACTCCTACACCTTGCGTTTCCCAAACTACGAGGTGCGTCAAGGCATGGTAAAGGGACTTACTAACTACCTGATGGACACTGACGACTTGGAGCAGGACTCCGCAATCATAGAGATGGCACGAGCGTTAAACAAAGGAAATCTCGCAACCGCCCTCACCATTCTTCGCTCCTACATTGCAAGTCTGCCCTACGACATCATTACCAAAAAGGAGTGGATGCGCAGGAAAGAGCGCGAGTCATTCTACAAACTTCTCATGTATGTGGTTTTCTCTTTGCTCAATAGCAAGGTTGACACCGAAGTTAAAAGTATTATGGGGCGTGCCGACGTAGTGATTAAAACCAAAAACGACATCTATGTGCTGGAACTCAAGGTTGACGACTCGGTAGATAACGCCTTGGCGCAAATCGATAGTAAAGGCTACGCTATCCCATACGAGGCCGGTGGTCGTAAGGTGACGAAATGTGGTATCACAATTTCTTCCGAAGCCAGGAATATCACCCATTGGCGAGCATTAGATACAAAAGGAAATACTATCACCGAACAACAGTTTTAACCACAACTCGTTTTAAGGGAAAAATTTTCATTTCCTCACAATCTTTTTCGGCAAAATCCCCGATATTCTCACAATCTTAGGGAAAAACAACTATCAATATCTGCTGTCACAAGAATTGGGTGAGATAAATAGGCAGCATAAGGGTTTGTTCGTCTTTATGCAAATCTTTGGTATAAATAAGATAACGCTGAAGAACACGGCTTGAAAACTTTTCACAGAAAGCGTCGAGCGAAGCGTGGCGCTTATAGCCCGACGATTTCACCTCTATGGGGCACACCTTGTTACCTCGCGACAAAAGGAAGTCAATTTCATAGTTATGTTTACCAGTACTGGTTGGGAACGTGTAATAAAACAATTTATTCCCTGCGGCAGTCAACATTTGCGCCACCACATTCTCGTACACATAACCGAGGTTTGCATCCAACTTGTCGCTCAACAACTTCTGATATATGACATTTTCGGTAAAATCCTTATCTTTAAAAGCCAATGTAATAAACAACCCTGTGTCGGCAACAAACATTTTATATTTTTTCAAATCTATTGACAATGGCATTCCCACAGCAGGGTCGTTGGCATGATATGCCATATTGATGGTCTTCGATTCGCGAAGTTCAGAAATAAGTTGAAGAGTTTTCTCCGAGTCCACATTATCGCCAAGCGCACTCGCCACTTGAAATCGTGATGCATTGCTGCTCAATTGAGCAGGAATAGCATCAAAAAGCATTGAAATTCTCCCAGATTGGTCAATTCTATAAAAATCGTCCTCATAGAGTTGGATAATGCCTCTTTTCACCCTATCCACATCCATCAAATTATTGGTTTCTAAATATTCGCACACCGCCTGGGGCATACCACCAACAGCCATATAAAGTCTGAAATCTCTCATCAACTTGCGAGTGACAGCATCACCCATCGACAGCCGTTTTTCAAAAATCATTCTCATTTGCGCAATGGTGGTGGTGTCACCCAAAGCCCATTTAAATTCCTCATAATCCAGAGGGTGCAGTATCATCTTCTCCTCTTCGCTCGGAATCACAATGTCTTTCACATTCTTTCTGATGGAAATCAATGAACCCGTTTCGATATAATCATATCGTCCATCAGCCACTAAATGCTTTATCGCCTGACGTGCTTTAGGGCACATTTGTACCTCATCAAAAATAATCAACGATTTACGTTCTTTGAGCGAAACGCCCAATCGGAATTGCAGTTGTAAAAAGAAATAGTCTAAATCGGCAATGCTATCAAACAGCTCCAGAATATCTTTTTTCACAATGGAGAAATCTATCATCACATACGATTCATACTCATTTTGGGCAAACTGCCTTGCCAGCGTCGATTTACCCACACGACGAGCACCCTCAATCAGCACTGCGGTTCTACCACTCCGATTGTTTTTCCAATCAAGCAGCTTTTCGTACAACTTTCTTTTAAATATCCTCATAATCTTTGGGTATCAAAATTACTATTTTGGTACAAAAATAGGGAAAAATTTCATTTCCTCACAATCTTTTTCGGCAAAATCCCCGATATTCTCACAATCTTTGGGAAAAATGGGGTGATTTTGGCGCGTGGGGGCGTTATTGGGGGGTGGAGATTTTGGGGGAAATGGGTGGAGGAAAGTGCAGATTTTTGGGGAAAAGTATTGACAAGGGGGTGCAGATGTTGTAATTTTGTAGAATATTTAGTTTTATTGCCGTGTTATGCGCTTTCGCTCACGGCTTTCGGACTATGATTTGAAATTATTACAATAAACTATAAATACAAGAAATGGCTAAAGAAATCAAAAAGCAAGCTGAAGAGGCTACTAAGGTTATCGGCATGCAGGCTAAAAAGGAAGTGTTGCCTTTGGGCAAAATAAACTTCATCATGATTGCTGTGTGCGTGCTGCTCATTATGCTGGGATTCTTCCTGATGACCGGCAGTGCCAACACTGGCGCCACATGGAATGAAGATGTGTTCAACACCACTCGCACCGTAGTAGGTCCGATGGTGGCACTCGCAGGTTTCACCTTGCTGATTTTCGCAATCATCTTTAAAAAGAAAGACTAAACATGGACTGGTTACAAGCGCTTATTTTAGGTATTATTCAAGGCCTCACCGAGTATCTGCCAGTGAGCAGTAGCGGTCACCTTGCTATCGGTTCGTATCTTTTCGGCATCAATGGCGAAGACAATCTCGCTTTCACCATCGTGGTGCACGTGGCAACAGTGCTCAGCACTTTCGTGATTCTGTGGAGTGAAATCGACTGGATTTTCCGTGGCTTGTTTAAATTCAAGATGAACGACGAAACGAAGTATTTCCTCAACATCGTGGTGTCGATGATTCCTATCGGCATCGTGGGCGTGTTCTTTAAAGACACAGTGGAGGAGATTTTCGGCTCCGGGCTGCTGATTGTGGGCTGTATGCTTCTGCTCACCGCCTTATTGCTCACGTTCTCTTATTTCGCAAAGCCTCGCGTGAAAGAAAACATCTCTTGGAAAGACGCGCTCATCATCGGTTTGGCGCAAGCTTGCGCTGTGATGCCAGGTCTGTCGCGTTCGGGCTCTACCATCGCCACTGGCTTGATGCTGGGCAACAAGAAAGAAAAGATGGCTCAGTTCTCGTTCCTGATGGTGATTCCTCCCATTTTGGGCGAAGCGCTGCTTGATGTGATTAAGATGGCGAAGGGCCACAACCCATTCGGCGATGTGAGCACCATTGCCCTTGTGGTGGGCTTCGTGGCTGCGTTTGTGTCGGGCTGCATGGCTTGCAAGTGGATGATCAACATCGTGAAGAAAGGCAAACTCATCTATTTTGGCATCTATTGCGCGATAGCCGGTGCCGTAACCATTATTTGCTCACTATTCTAAACATCATATATGCTCAACCCTATTGAAGGCGAAATGTTCTGCGTGGACAAGCCACTGGGCTGGACTTCGTTTGCCGTAGTGAAAAAAGTGCGTGGCACTTTGCGTAAGATGCTCGAATCGGGCAACGTGAAAGTGGGCCACGCAGGCACTCTCGACCCCCTTGCCACTGGCGTGCTCATTGTGTGCACCGGTAGAATGACCAAGCAAATCGAGCAACTGCAAGCCGGCGTGAAGGAATACATTGCCGATATCCGCCTGGGTGCCACCACCCCATCGTTCGACCTCGAAACCGAGATTGATGCCCAATATCCGTGGCAACACATCACGCGCGAGCAAATCGACGAGGTGCTTCAAAGCAAGTTTGTGGGCACCATCGAGCAAGTGCCGCCCAAGTTCAGCGCTTGCAAAGTGGATGGCAAACCAGCCTATAAGTTGGCACGCAAAGGTAAAGACGTGGAAATCCGTCCGAAGACGCTGGTCATCGACGAAATTGAGGTGCTGGCGTGCGGACTTCCAGCCGAGCCCACCCTGCAAGTGCGTGTGGTGTGCAGCAAAGGCACCTACATTCGCGCCTTGGCACGCGACATCGGCGAGGCTCTCGGCAGTGGCGGACACCTCACAGCGCTGCGCCGCACCCGCGTGGGCGACACCTTGGTGACCGACTGCCACTCGGTGGACTCGCTGCTCGAATACCTCGAAGGCGAAACCTACGTCACACCAGAGGAAGCCGAGGCACGCCGACTGGAGCAGGAGCGCGCCGACAACAAACTGCGTGCCGCCGCTCTGAAAGCGAAGCGTGCAAAGAAGCAACACGCTACACAAACTAACAATTAAGAAAAAAAACAAACATCACAATAAAACGACTCTTTTATGAAATTATCAGAATTTGATACCCAAATGCCTAAAGAGCTCATCGCTACTGAGCCATCGTTTCACCGCGACGAAGCACGCCTGATGGTGCTGCACCGCAAAACTGGTGAAATTGAGCATAAGGTGTTCAAAGAAGTACTTGACTACTTCAACGAAGACGACCTTTTTGTGTTTAACAACACCCGTGTTTTCCCTGCCAAACTCGAAGGCAACAAGGAAAAGACTGGCGCAAAAATCGAAGTGTTCCTGCTTCGTGAGTTGAACGAGGAAAACAAACTGTGGGACGTGCTTGTGGAACCTGCACGCAAAATCCGTATCGGCAACAAACTCTATTTCGGACTCGACGACTCGATGGTGGCAGAAGTAATCGACAACACCACCTCTCGCGGACGCACACTCCGCTTCCTCTACGACGGCCCACACGACGAATTTAAAGCAAATCTTTTCGCCCTTGGCAACACTCCACTCCCTTACTACATCGAGCGTGAAGCCAAACCAGAAGACGCCGAACGCTATCAAACCATCTTCGCCGAAAAGGAAGGCGCTGTGGTGGCTCCATCGGCAGGCTTGCACTTTAGCCGTGAATTGATGACGCGTATGCAAATCAAGGGCGTGGAAGCCGACTACCTCACCATGCACGTGGGTCTGGGCAGCTACCGCGAAATCGACGTGGAAGACCTGACCAAGCACCGCATGGACAGCGAGCAGATGGAGGTGACTCCAGAACTCTCACAAAAGGTGAACGCTAAGCGCGACGGTGGACACAAGATTTGCGCCGTTGGCACATCGGTGCTCCGCGCTATGGAAACTTGCGTGTGCATGGGTGGCCATATCAAGGCTTACGACGGTTGGACCAACAAATTCATCTTCCCTCCTTACGACTTCACCACTTGCGACGCTCTGATCAGCAATTTCCACATGCCATTCTCTGTGATGCTGATGATCACTTGCGCTTTCGGTGGCTATGAGCATGTGATGAACGCCTACAAGGTGGCTATCGAAGAAAAATACCAATTCGGTGCCTACGGCGACGCTATGCTCATCGTAGATTAATAAGTTTATCAACCCTCTCAACCATAAATGGGCGCTTCCTCAAAAGAGCGCCTATTTTTCATAAACAGACAAAACATTTTTACAGTAAACAAAAATGAAAAAAATCATCACCTTTCTGTTTGCCACACTCTTTGCCACAGCCATATATGCTGCCGAAATCACCTATCGCGTGGCTTCTTACAATGCAGACACCGACGATTTCGTGCTGGAGGCTTGGGGCGAAAAGCCCGAAGGCGCTTCGGCATATTTCTTCAACGACTACGGTGCCAGTTGACGTGACCGACGTCACCGCCCTCATCAACCACCATCCTCAAATAATCCCCCACCCCCCAGCAGCAACAACTGCCCTACGCTATAGCGTTAGGTCACGCTTACTCAGAATGAAGATTTGGAGCTGTGGGCTGAACATAATCGAGGCTGTGTAGCGCTACACAGCCTCGGTTTATTTTGCTTTGGGAAAGTGAATCTTCTTTTACATGAAGGCTGCCATTGAGCCTGCAAACAGGATAATACACAAGATGTAGAGCACTGCGCAAATCACAGAGGAAAGCGCTCCCCACATTGCCCACTTGCCTGCGCTATTGCTCGCTTGTTCAGCTTCAAGGTATTTGCCTTGGTTGTAGAGCGAGCTCACTTGCGACGCTTTCACGATGCTGACGATGCCGAATGGCAAACAGCAGAAGATGGTGACCAAAATGCCCCACACCAGATTTGTGGGTGGCATTGGACGATTGCTCTGTGGTTGAGCGTACTGTGGTGCACCATACTGTGGTGCGCCATAGCTTGGAGGCACTTGACCTACAAACAGATACGACAAAGCCGCCACTTGGCTGGCTGGCATCCAACCCGTCATTCCATCCGCCCAAACTGGAGTGGTGGGCGTGAGTCCATTGAGCATCAGCAGACTTTCGTCAAATGGGCCAACTTGCTGGCCATTAATGTGCATATAGTATTGCATAGGGATATAGTTTTAAGGGGTAATTAATATTCTGTTGGGTGATATTTCTTCAGGAGTTCAACGATTGGTGCGGCCTTGGCTGCTTCGCCATTGTCGGTGTAGTGTTGGCAAAGGAGTTTGGCCGGTTCAAGGCAGTTGGTGGCGAAGAAGCGGCGACTTGCCTTGTCGGCAGCCTCAAGCATCTGCACGCCCTTTTCCTCGTCTTTTTCAAAGCCCTTCACGCCCTTGTAGGTCCACATGCCCACATACGCCATACATTCGGGGTTGTTTTGCTCGGCACCCTTCTTGGCATATTCCACAGCCTTTTCCTCGTTTGCCTCCACAATCACTTCCTGGTCGGCAAAGGTTCTGAAGCCATTCAAATACACCTCAAACAGTTCGGCAGTGGCATCGCCATAGCCCATATCACTCGCCTTTTGAATCAGTTCAAGGCTCTTGAGCTTATCTTCCTTAGTGTCCCAAGCCGATTGCAGGGTGCAGAAACCCTTGCGTTCGAGAGCGAAAGCCGAGCCAGCGGCAATACATTCGTCGAACATCGCATTGGCGGTTTCAGGGTCCATATCCTGATTATAGATAATGGCGGCAAGGCGCACTTTGCTATCCATATCACCCTCTGCCACAGCCTTTTTCAGATACTTGCGAGCTTGATCGTAACGCTCTGCATCGTACCACTTCTTGCCCTCTTCGGCATTGTTGACAGCCTTAGCAGGAACTGCTGCGGTGGTGGTGGCTTTAGTTTTCTTTGCTACTCTCTTCTTTTGGGCTGATACGGCACCGCAAGCAAGCAGCGCTGCACACAAAACCAAAACTATTCTTTTCATAAACATTATGATTTAAATTGTTACTATTTTTATTTCAATATTTCAATTATAATATGCAAATATGCAACTTTTTAACCAAATCCACAACATTTTCCCCGAAAAAAGAAATAAGATATTAGAAATTAGAGGTTAGATAGAAGTTAGAATCCTCCGATTGCTCCAGCGCATCAGCTCCGCCAAAAGCGAAATCGTCATTAGCCTGTTAGACTTTTAGCCTATTGGACTTTAAACCGTAGGGGAAATAGGGAATTTTTTCGGTATTTCTCTTGCAAGTGACACATTAAATAGGTAATTTTGTACACCCATTGCGCACTTATGTTTGGAGGTGTGCAGTGTGCTCGCCGTGGGCGGGCGCATGGTAAGGTAAGCAGATAATTTATAACTAAATCATTATTAATAATTTAATTTACTAAACTACTATGTGGTTAACTAATTCTTCTGTGGGACGCAAGGTGGTGATGAGTATCACAGGCCTTTTCTTAGTCCTTTTCGTGACCTTTCACGCGCTGATGAATGCAGTGGCTGTCTTGTCGTTCGGTGCGTACGATAAGATTTGCGAATTCCTCGGTGCTAATTGGTACGCTGTACTTGGTACTGCAGTCATTGCTGGCGGTATGGTGGTTCACATCATCTACGCTTTCTGGCTCACCTACCAAAACCGCAAGGCTCGCGGTGGCGACCGTTACGCTATTTCCAAAAACTGGAAGAGCGTGAGCTGGGCATCTCAAAACATGCTCGTGCTTGGTGTCATCGTATTCTGCTTCCTTATTCTTCACTTGGTTCAATTCTGGGCTAAAATGCAGGTTCCAGAACTTCTTGGCGAACACGTGATGAATGGCAAGTACTATCTCGGTGCTGTATTCAGCCAGGTATGGGTTCTTCCTGTTTACCTCATTGGCTTTGCTGCAATCTGGTTCCACCTCACTCACGGTTTCTGGAGCGCATTCCAGACCCTCGGTGTGGCTAACGACAAGTGGATTTGCCGCTGGAGAGCCATTGCATGCGTTTGGGCTACCGTAGTGTTTGTGCTCTTCGCTGTTGAGGCTTGCTACTTCACTTGGTACTTCGCTTGCTAATTTTTCAGCTGAGAAATTTTTTTAACTTCAAAAAGAATTCAAAAAATGGAAGAAAATACTAAACTCGCTCAGCCAGTTATCGATTCAAAGATTCCTGAAGGTCCTGTAGCTGAGAAATGGACAAACTATAAAGCTCACCAGAAATTGGTGAACCCTGCCAACAAGCGTAAGCTCGACATCATCGTCGTAGGTACTGGCTTGGCTGGTGCATCAGCAGCTTCAACTCTTGCAGAAATGGGCTTCAATGTGCTTAACTTCTGTATTCAAGACTCACCTCGCCGCGCTCACTCTATCGCTGCTCAAGGTGGTATCAACGCTGCTAAGAACTATCAAAACGACGGCGACTCTGTGTATCGCCTTTTCTACGACACCGTGAAGGGTGGTGACTACCGCGCTCGCGAAGCCAACGTGTATCGCTTGGCTGAAGTGTCGAACAACATTATCGACCAATGCGTGGAGCAAGGTGTGCCTTTCGCTCGCGAATACGGCGGTATGCTCGACAACCGCTCTTTCGGTGGTGCTCAGGTGAGCCGTACTTTCTACGCTAAGGGTCAAACTGGCCAACAGCTTCTGCTCGGCGCTTACAGCTCACTCAACCGCCAAATCCAAATGGGTAAGGTGAAGAGCTACAACCGCTACGAAATGCACGATGTGGTGCTCATTGACGGCCGCGCTCGTGGTATCATCGCTAAGAACTTGGTGACTGGTAAGTTTGAACGCTTCGCCGCTCACGCAGTGGTTATCGCTACTGGTGGCTATGGAAACGCTTACTTCCTCTCTACCAACGCTATGGCATGTAACTGCTCTGCTGCTGTGGCTTGCTACCGCAAGGGCGCTTACTTCGCTAACCCTGCCTACGTGCAGATTCACCCAACCTGTATCCCTCGCCACGGCGACAAGCAATCAAAGCTCACTTTGATGTCGGAATCGCTCCGTAACGACGGTCGTATCTGGGTGCCTAAGAAACTTGAAGACGCTAAGGCTATCCAAGCCGGCACTAAGAAGGGCAGCGATATTCCTGAAGAAGAACGCGACTACTACTTGGAACGCCGTTACCCTGCATTCGGTAACCTCGTGCCTCGCGACGTGGCTTCACGCGCTGCTAAGGAACGTTGCGACAAGGGCTTCGGTGTGAACAACACTGGTCAAGCTGTGTTCCTCGACTTCTCTGAAGCTATCAACCGCCTCGGTATCGACGTGGTTCGTCAACGCTACGGCAACCTCTTCGACATGTATGAAGAAATCACCGACGTGAACCCTGGCGAACTCGCTAACACCATCAACGGCGAAAACTACTACAACCCAATGATGATCTATCCTGCTATCCACTACACTATGGGTGGTATCTGGGTTGACTACGAACTCCAAACCAGCGTGAAGGGTCTGTTCGCTATCGGCGAATGTAACTTCTCTGACCACGGTGCTAACCGCCTCGGCGCTTCTGCATTGATGCAAGGTTTGGCCGACGGCTACTTCGTGCTGCCTTACACTATCCAAAACTACCTCAGCGACCAAATCCAAGTGCCACGCTTCAGCACTGACGCTCCTGAATTTGTGGAAGCTGAAAAGGCTTGTGTGGCTGAAGAAGAACGCCTCATGGCTATCGGTGGCAAGCGCTCAGTTGACTCTATCCACAAGGAATTGGGTAACATCCTTTGGGACTTCGTGGGCATGGGCCGCACCAAGGAAGGTTTGGAAACTGCTCTCACCAAGCTCAAAGCTCTCCGTGAGGAATTCAACAAAAACCTCTACATTCCTGGAACCGTGGGTGAAGGCATGAACGTGGAGCTCGACAAGGCATTCCGTCTGCAAGACTTCATCACTATGGGCGAACTTATCGCTTACGACGCACTCAACCGTAACGAATCTTGCGGTGGTCACTTCCGCGAAGAATACCAAACTGAAGAAGGCGAAGCTAAGCGCGACGACGAAAACTTCTTCTACGTATCTTGCTGGGACTACCAAGGCAGCGACGAAAAAGCGCCTAAGCTCATCAAGGAACCTCTCCACTACGAAGCAATCAAGGTTCAAACACGTAACTACAAGTCATAATCCCAACATTTAATTAAGAAAGGAAATTTACAATGGCAAATATGAAAGTAAATCTTAAGATCTGGCGTCAAGCCGGACCAAAGGCTCAAGGTGGTTTCGTAACTTATGAGAATGTTGAAACCGACAGCGACACCTCATTCCTCGAAACCCTCGATATTCTCAACGAAACCCTCGTTGAACAAGGTGAAGAGCCTATCGTATTCGACCACGACTGCCGCGAAGGCATCTGTGGTATGTGTTCACTCTATATCAATGGTCACCCTCACGGCCCTGCAACTGGTGCTACCACTTGCCAACTCTACATGCGCCGCTTCGAAGATGGCGAAACTATCACCGTTGAGCCTTGGCGCTCTGCTGCATTCCCAGTAATCAAAGACCTTATGGTTGACCGCAGCGCATTCGATAAGATCCAACAAGCTGGCGGTTACGTAAGCTTCAACTGCGGTGGTGCACAAGACGCTAACGCACTTCCTATCGCTAAGGAAGTGGCTGACGAAGCTATGGACTCTGCTACTTGCGTAGGTTGCGGCGCTTGCGTTGCAGCTTGTAAGAACGGTTCGGCTATGCTCTTCGTATCAGCTAAGGTGAGCCAATTCGCACTTCTTCCACAAGGCAAGACCGAGGCTAAGCGCCGCGTGAAAGCTATGGTGGCTAAGATGGACGAACTCGGTTTCGGTAACTGTACCAACACTGGTGCTTGCGCTGCTGAATGTCCTAAGAACATCAAGCTCAGCAACATCAGCCGTATGAACCGCGAGTTCCTCTGCGCTAAGTTGAGCGACTAATCCCCTGCACAAATGCGATTGCCCACACACAGGGCATCACATTAAATAACTATCCAATCGGCTGGAGCAAAACCACGCTCCAGCCGATTTTTTATGGAAATGATATACAAGTTGTCCCGAAGAAGATGCGATGAAATTCCGTTAGGAATTTGATGTGTGTAGGCA
>OJAW01000435.1_pt1 | contig 30139 bp, 24 predicted proteins | sample 1589151 | NCBI WGS metagenome assembly OJAW01 (sample SAMN03283290) | human gut metagenome | biome: human-associated habitat; material: feces | host: Homo sapiens | place: Peru | collected 2012
TATAGCGGATATTAGCAAAGATTTCAAGCAAAATGTAATAAAATTATTTAAAAATTTAAAATTTGAGTAACACGAATAAGCCCTTTTTCAAAATTAAGAAAAAAGGCTTTATTTTTCTGCCTTGTTTTAGAGTAAAACATAGCAGATTTTTTTTTACTGCCGAAACCTTACAACATAATACCGATTATGTTATAAAACTAAAGGGAGATGCAGACATGAAATGTAAACAATGCGGTTCTGAATTTGAGGGAAAATTTTGTCCCGAGTGCGGCGCAAAAGCCGAACCCGAAATACAGAATCAACAACAGTCACAGCCCGCTGCCGGTTATAATAATGTTAACAGTCAATATAATAGCAGTGAGCCTGCAAAATCAAAAAACGAGATTAAAAAGAAAAAGCCGATATATAAAAAATGGTGGTTCTATTTGATTATTGTCGTAGCAGTTGCTGCCGTATTCATCACGTCCGTTTCAAAATCAGCAAGCAAGGATAAAAAAATAGTCTGGAGCGATATCGAATTAAACGAAATGCTGCCCGAGCTGCCCGTAAAGAAAGGCAATGTTTTAACAAATACCGAAGATGAGTTTTCTTTGCGCTGCGATAAAATTTCGAACGAAGAATATAAGAGTTATGTGGAATCATGCATAGCTTGGGGATATGACATAGATCCCGAAAAAGATGAGAATTCTTATAAAGCGTATAATTCGAACGGATATTTGTTAAGTTTAAGCCGAATCGGAGATAGTTTTCACATTGATCTGAATGCTCCGGTCGCATTTGAGGATATTGTCTGGCCGGGCGGAACAATCGGTTCTGCCGTCCCTGTTCCTGATTCGTTAAAAGGAAAATTCTCGTATGAGGGCGACAGCGGATTCTTTGTTTACATAGGAGATACAACAAGAGAAGCTTACAACGACTATGTCGTGAAATGCTCCGACGCGGGATTTAACGTAGGCTATAATAAGGGCGATTCTTTTTATCAGGCTAAAAACGAAGCCGGAATTGATTTAAGAATAGAGTTCGAAGGCAATAATACAATGACGGTTAAAGCGTCTGCTTCCGAAACCGGTGTAACGCCGACGACCGAAAAAACAGCACAGACGACCGCTCCGGCCGTAACGACGGCTGCGACAACAAAAAATTCGAATAATGAAGAACTTGTCGACGGTATGCGCAAAGATTTTAAAGAGGCTATGGACAGCTACGAATCGTTTATGAACGAATATGTCGAATTTATGAAAAAGTATAATGCGAATCCGAGCGATTTGAGTTTGCTTGCCGATTATTCAAGTTTTATGAGCAGGTATGCCGATTTTGTTAAAAAGTTCGACAGCTGGGAAAATCAAGATTTGAATACGAAAGAAAGCGCGTACTATATTGACGTACAGGCAAGAGTCAGCAAAAAACTGCTTGAGGTTGCAGATCAGTAAATTTAATATGAAAATTCCCCGAATCGCAGTGATTCGGGGATAAATTATTGCCTTAAATTTGATTGATTATTCCGCGGTTTCTGCTGCGGGCGCGTCGTTTGACGCATATGAGGCTCTCTGTTTCATCAGCGCTTCATGAACGTCGGACTTGGTTTTGCCGGTGAATTTGTAGAAGAAGTAGGGGACTCCGGCAAGGAACATCATAAGACCGTGGAAAATGGTGTAGAAGAACAGCATCCATATCTTTGTTTTAAGCGACTGCATTGTTCCGTCGGAGAGTCCCTGGATGTAGCCGCAGATTGAATTTTCGCCGTAAAGAATTTTCGGAGCAAGACCGGAGGCTATCGTGCTGCTTATCGTAGTGAATACGCTGACAACGAACGCGAGGGAAGCGTCCAGTCTCTTGCCTGTCTTTAGCTCGATATCCTCGAGAACGTCCGCCTGGAACATATTGGGCAGAAGGTTCGACGCGCCGAACTGAAGACCTATGAGGAACAGGCAGAGTATAAAAACTATCTGAAGCGGACCGCCGCTCTTTTCCTGATTGAAATATATATATCCTACGCCGAACGCCATGGTATTGATTATAAGAGAATAGCATCCGCTGGCGATGTATAGAACCTTTGAGTTGAATTTTTTAAGCAGGAAGTTGATTATTAGCATGCCGACGGCGGTTCCTATTCCGGTGGGGAGACCGAAAAGAAGGAATTTGCTCGAATCGCCGAGAAGAGCCGCTGCGAGGAATACGCCCATGAAGTTTGCGATTCCGCGGAAGTTTTTAAGAAATTCCGATACGATAATCGTCCACGCATATTTGTTTTTGATAATATCCATGAAGCCCTCAAGCGGGTTTTTCTTTTCGTTCGCATATTCAATGCGTTCTTTTGAAATCTTCATTCCGCCGAGCATGGTGAGAGTTCCGATAACACCGCTCAAACCGGCGCAGACAAGGTACTGCATGGATTTATTGTCTTTCCATATAAGACCTAAAACGAGGACGATAACAAGGGACGCCGAGTTGCCGACCGCCGATACGATGCTTCTGAATGACATAACGGTGTCGCGTTCTTTTAAATTCGGAGTCATAACTACGGCAACGCTGTTGATGGAGTTTCCGAATATATTCATTATACCCCAAAGCACACCGACGGTTATAACGTATACCATTAAAAACGCGCCCGAAAGCTCCTTGGGAATCCAGAAGTTCATAAACAGCAGTATGCCCATAGGAATGGCCGCTATCATTACAAGAGGTCTGAATTTACCGTGTTTTCCGATTTTTCTGCCGTCGATATACATAACTATAAAGAAGTTAAGTATAAACGGAATGACGCTCGTCATAATGTTGAACAGCGACATCTGCGAATCGGTCAGCTTTACGACGTCGACGAGATTCGCGCTTCTGAACGAGCCTATCATTCCTGTCATGTTTGTAAAGAAAAATACCGAAATCAGGTACCATATAAACTCGCCCTTGCCGACAAGCTTATCATTCGCGCCCGCTGAGGGAGCTTTTTTTGCCAATGAAGCCATGGGATTCACTCCTTAGTATCAATAATTATTTTCTGTTAATTTTTATTACCGTATTATAATCTCTTTGAAGCTCGTCGCCGATTAACGACAGTACGAATCCTTTTAAATCGGCGAACAGGGGATTCGATTTTCCCGCCTTTTTCTCGATTATCTTAGTAATCGGGGAAAGTCTGTCCATAAGCTTCGACATGGCGTTGTATACGGGCGTCCCTCGGATATAAGGTTCATTGCCGACGAAAATATTTCTCGCAAGCTCGACTCCGATATTCTTAACGAGTACGTGTTCAAGACTCTTGTCAACTTTAAACATCAGCATTTTTCCGAGCCTGCCGACGGTCAGTCTGTTGAGAAGCCCGCCCGCGAATTTTACGGGAATCTCCAGCTTTTCTTTTCCTTTCGTTCCGCCGAATCTCGCACAGAACGCGTCGAAATCGTATGCCATTGCGTCGATGATATCTGTTATGACTGTGTTAAAACGCTTTTTCAGATAATCATGCGCGCTCAGCCCGCCGGTATCGTAATCAAAGCTTTCGAGCGTATATGAATTTATGTTGGCAAGATTATTATTAAACGTAACTTTTCTGTAAGCACACGGGCATCCGACGATACAGCCCGTCTGAACGTCGGTTATTATATTTCCGTTTTTCGTTGTATAGTCCGTGACAGCCTGCGCGTGCATGTGACCCGTGAAAATGAGCTCAAGTCCCGCATCAGCCAATATATCCGCTGTCTTCTGCCAGTCGGTAAGGTGTGTGTCGTCAATAAATTCCATGACGGGCGAAAACGGGAGCAGGGGATAGTGCGTCATTGCAAATATGTAATCGCCGGCGTCCTTTGCCTTTTTAATTTCGTTTACAGCCCATTCAAGCTGCGAGGGGTAAAGTCCCTTAAAGCTTTTGCAGTCGCCGTCGCAGTTTAACGCGAGAAGCCTTATGCCGTCCGCTATCCGTGCTACGTACGACATTGTTTCGCTGTGTTCGCTTATTGCCGAATCGAAACCGAAATCACGGTAAAAATCGCGAAGCTCGCTCCTGTCCATGCCCTTGACGGGAATCATTTTATCCCCTTCAAATTCACACGGATTTTCCGCATAATCGTGGCGGGCGGTGATAAGATATATCTTTTTGCCGCGCTCTTTTAATTCGTACATCTTCTGTCGGATTCCTACATGGCTTTGATATTCGCCCCTGTAAACAAGGTCGCCCGGAATGAGAATAACTTCGGTATCTTTATCGTCAGCCAGCAATGAAAAGCACTTGTCTATAATTGCTGGCGTTTCCGCTATGCATTTCTGATCGGAACGGCTGCGTGCTTCGTATGCCGGACCCTCGCTTTTGAACGAGGGGTCATAGTAGTGCAGGTCGGTTACAAGATAAAAGCTGAAGGTGTTCACGGAACGCCTCCTTTTATTTTTTAGATTACAGTATATAAAATACCATATTTCAAACGATTTTGCAACATAATGATGAAAAAAACAATTAGTAAAATATAAATTTTTATTGTAATCCACAAGAATGTGATTATTTAGAGACAAACAACATATATGTGTATAAAAAAGACGCCGTAAAATCAAATTTACAGCGTCTTTGTGTTTTATAGTTTATTTTTTTATGACGGTTGGATTGTGCAGGAGGGAATAGGTAAAAACGTTCGGAATGAATCAATCGAACCTCAACCGTCGTCCGAAACGGCGGTTGAGGCTTGCCCGACGGCGTACAAAAGTACTCCGAGGGTGAGAGTGGTTCATAGCAAAAAGCAAACCTTTTTTATATAATTATTTTTGCGGTCCGGGCGTTTTTAACATTCCCGTAATTTATATTACCAAATGACCTTGCTGTCGGAGTCTGCGACGGCTTTCTTGATGAACTCGTCAACGCTCATTGCACCGATATCGCCTTTGCCTCTCTGCCGTACGCCGAGAGTGCCGTTTTCAACCTCGTTGTCTCCGACTACGAGCATGTAGGGAATTTTCTGAAGCTGAGCCTCGCGGAGCTTGTAGCCGAGCTTCTCGCTTCTCGAATCCGTCTCCGCTCTGAGTCCTGCGGCGGCAAGCTTTTCCTCAACCTGCTTTGCATACTCGAAATGACGGTCGGCAATCGGAAGAACGATAACCTGTCTCGGAGCGAGCCACAGCGGGAACGCGCCTGCAAAATGCTCGGTTATAACTCCGATAAATCTCTCGATAGATCCGAATACTACGCGGTGAATCATGACGGGGCAATGCTTTTCTCCGTCGGCTCCGGTGTATTCGAGACCGAAGCGTCCGGGAAGCTGATAGTCAAGCTGAATTGTTCCGCACTGCCACGTTCTGCCGAGGCTGTCCTTGATGTGGAAGTCAAGCTTCGGACCGTAGAATGCACCGTCGCCCTCGTTAATTATATAAGACTTTCCGACTCCGGTGATTGCGTCCGCAAGAGCCTTTGTTGCAATCTCCCAGTCCTCCTCGTTGCCGATATGATCCTCCGGCATGGTGGAGAGCTCGATTTCGTAGGGGAGTCCGAACAGAGTGTAAACCTCGTCGAACAGCTGAGCGATTCTTACAACCTCGTCACGAATCTGTTCGGGAGCGAGAAGAATATGCGCGTCATCCTGCGTAAAGCATCTGACTCTGAAAAGACCGTGAAGCGCGCCCGAAAGCTCGTTTCTGTGTACTATTCCGAGCTCGCCGTAGCGGAGCGGAAGCTCTTTATATGAATGGGGTTCAAGCTCGTAAACAAGGATGCTGCCGGGGCAGTTCATGGGCTTGATTGCGAAATCCTCATCGTCGATAACCGTTGTGTACATATCGTCGTGGTAATGATCCCAGTGTCCCGAGGTTTCCCAAAGAGAACGTCGCATGATCTGCGGGGTCGAAATTTCGAGATAATCCCATTTTTTATGAACCTGTCTCCAGTAATTGATAAGCGTGTTTCTCAAAACCATGCCGTTGGGGAGGAAGAAGGGCATGCCGGGAGCCTCGTCTCTCAAAGCAAAGAGTCCCAGCTCCCTGCCGAGCTTTCTGTGATCTCTTTTTTTTGCTTCCTCGATCATCTGTAAGTAAGCTTCGAGGTCGCTCGCCTTTGTAAACGAGATACCGTATATTCTCTGAAGCATTTTATTCTTTTCGCTTCCGCGCCAGTATGCGCCCGTAGCGGAGGTTAATTTAAACGCCTTTACTCTGCCGGTGTCGGGGATGTGAGGACCCGCGCAAAGCTCCGTGAATTCGCCCTGCTTATAGAACGAAATCATCTCGCCCTTTCCGGCGTGCTCCTCGGTAAGCTCGACTTTGTAAATCTCGTCTCTGTCTTTAAAATATTTAATTGCGTCCTCGGGTGACATCTCGAATCTTTCGAGAGGAAGAGCCTCCTTGACGATTTTCTTCATTTCAGCCTCGATTTTTTCGAGATCCTCGGGTGTGAAAGGCTCCTTAACGTCGAAATCGTAGTAGAAGCCTTTGTCTATGGCGGGACCTATCGCGAGCTTGGCGTCGGGGAAAAGTCTCTTGACAGCCTGCGCGAGAATGTGTGAGGTTGTGTGCCAGAATGCCTTTTTTCCGTCGATATCGTCGAATGTAAGAATCTCGACCGTGCAGTCCTCGTTAAGGGGAGTACGCAGATCGCAGTCCTCGCCGTTTACCTTACCGAGACATGCCGCCTTATAAAGTCCCGCACCGAGACTCTTCGCCACGTCCATAACGGTAACGCCTTTTTCAAACTCCTTGAATGAGCCGTCTTTAAGTGTAACTTTTATCATAAGAATACCTCCGTTTGTTACATTGTTAATATAAAGCAAAAAAAGACTCCATCCCAAAAACGGGATGAAGTCTGAAGCTCCACGGTTCCACCCGAATTGCGGATATAATCCGCCTCTCGCATGACCTTAACGCGGTCAAAACGGCACGCCTTAACGCGAAAAACGCTTTTCGGCGGCACTCGGGAGCGGTAGAATTTTTTTCACTCTCGACCGCTCTTACAGCCATGGAGCGGTTCTCTTAACCGAATGAAAAAATCTGTCTCCGTCATTGCTTTAATATATATGATTATTATATTACGACAAAAAAACATTGTCAAGAGAAAAAAGCTTTATTTCTGCGTGTTTTTCGTTTCGGTGACATTCCATTCTTCAAGATTTTTAAATATATTTCCGTATGCGCAGTCTAAACGGCCGGTTATGTTTCTCGAATAAATGAACACGCCCTGTCTGTAACATACGGGCGCGAGCGGAACGTCCGAATTGAAAATACTCAAAAAGTCTCGCATGGTTATCTGCGAATTCTTATACTGCTGATACGCCGCGGCAGACGGACTCGACGAAGCGACTCCGTATGCAGAAAACAGCGCAGACAAGTCCATATTGTCGGAAAATTTCATTTCGCCTAAATACAAATCGTAGCTTCCGTCCGAGAGAGCCTGCGTATATTCCGACCACGTAAGCTTTGAAACCGTTACGTTTATGTTGACGTTTTTAAGAGACTCCTTGATTTTATCGGCGGCGAGGGAACGGAACGTGTTGTCCTCATTAACGATAAGAGTTAGGTTGCACTGCGGATATCCCGCGGATTTAAGAAGCGACGAAGCCGAATCGTAGTTTAACGCAAGCTCCGATTCATCGTAGCCCGAATTAAAATACTCGCTCCATTTCGGATTGAATACGGTATACGCGTTCGAGGCGAAGCCCGAATAGCAGTCGGAGACGATATCGACTCTGTTTACGGCGAAATTGACTGCCTGCCGAACCTGCGGCAGCGACAGCGCGGATGACGAAGAATTCATGCCGAGAAAAACGAGGTTATTAAGGTTTACTCCGACATTCGACGCTGCGACTTTTAAATAGCTTCCCGACGAAAGATCGTCGAAAACGCAGTCTATGTTTCCGCTTTCGAGGGCAAGCGCGAGCGTTGCGGATTCGGAAACGGGGTAAAGCTCGACCGTGCCGACGCTCGGCTTCGAGCCGGAATATGACGAATTATATACAAGCTTCGAATCGGAATACTTGAACATTCCCGAGCCTACGGGAATACTGTCCTTTGACGAAGCCGTACCCGACTTTACAACGGGGAATGTAAGCACGTTCTTTACGAATTTGTCGGCGGAATTTAATTTGAAATTGACCGTATATGTTCCCGCAGACAACACGGAGTCTATATTTTTAAGCTGTGACGAATATAAATCGCTGTTTTTCGCCTGATTGAAGGAATATACGACATCGGACGACGTAAGCGGGGACGAGTCGCTGAAACGAATCGAACTGTTCAGCTCTACCGTCAGATTAAGCGGATCCTTCTGTACGGCGGATTTCGCGATCTGCTCATACGGGATATACGCCGTGTCCGTCTTATAAAGCGACTGGTACATAAGGCATATCATGTCGAAGTTTAAATTCGCTGTAATAAAAAACGGGTTGAGCGGGGTTGACTGCGACCAGCCTATTCTAAGAGAATCGGTCGGCGTTCTGTTGTCGTTCGCGGAGTATGCGACGCTCGGCGAATCGTCTCCGTTTTTTTCGTACAGCTTTGTTTCGCCCTTTGTGCATGAAACGAGACTCAGCGCCGTCAGCACGGTGCAGAGAACGGCGGTTATCTTAATAAACGGCGACCTGCTTGATGTCCGTTGTTTTTCCTGTTTTTTCATCGATAACAAAGATACATCCCTCCATTTTGCACCGAGAGTCGGGATTTGTAAATCTCACGGGCATATTTGTTTTAAACTTTTCTATAACGCATTCGGGCGAGACTCCGAGAACGGAATCAACTGCGCCCGTCATTCCTAAATCCGTAATATATCCCGTGCCTCCGGGCAGAATCTGCGCGTCGGCTGTCGGCACGTGAGTATGCGTTCCGAAAACCGCGGTAACCCTTGAATCAAGATAAAATCCCATGGCACGTTTTTCGCTCGTTGCCTCGGCGTGGAAGTCGAGGATAATATTCTTTACGGACGAAAGCTCTTTTAATATATTATCTATTACATTGAACGGATTGTCAAGATTATCAAGATAAACAGTTCCCATAAGATTTACGACCGCGAGAGAATATCTGCCCATGTCGAGAATATAATACCCCTTGCCCGGTGCGTCAACGGGGTAGTTTGCGGGACGTATCATCGGAAAATTATCAGAAAAAACGGAGTATATCTCGCGTCGTCTGAATACGTGGTTGCCAGTTGTTATAACGTCCGCTCCTCCCGCGAGCAGTTCGGACGCGCTTTGCTCGGTAATGCCGTTGCCCTGTGCGGAGTTTTCGCCGTTGACAATGCATATATCTATATTGTTTTCCTTTTTAAATGAGGGGAGTTTCTTTTTTAAAAATGCCCGACCGCCGTCGCCGACGACGTCGCCTATTGCCAATACTTTTATCATAAGTCTCCTTGTAAAAAAGGGACGGCACAATAACCGTCCCCTGTTGTTATTTTGCGTAGTCGAAAGCTCTGCTCTCTCTGATGATGTGAACCTTAATCTGTCCGGGATATTCAAGCTCGTCCTCGATTTTCTTAACGATATCACGTGCAATAAGAGTCATCTGATCGTCGCTTACGACCTCGGGTTTAACCATGATTCTTACCTCGCGTCCCGCCTGAATTGCGAATGACTTTTCAACTCCGTTGAACGACGTTGCTATTTCCTCGAGTTTCTCAAGACGTTTGATATAGTTCTGTACATTCTCTCTTCTTGCGCCCGGACGCGCCGCCGAAATTGCGTCAGCTGCCTGAACGAGACATGCGACAACGGTTTTAGCCTCTACGTCGCCGTGGTGCGCCTGAATCGCGTGAACGATATTATCGTTCTCCTTGTATTTTCTCGCCGCCTCAACGCCCAATTCAATATGCGAGCCGTCAAACTGATGATCGAGAGCTTTTCCGATATCGTGGAGAAGACCGGCTCTCTTAGCTGCCTTAACGTCGGCGCCGAGCTCCGCGGCCATAAGACCTGCGAGGTATGAAACCTCAAGTGAATGGTCGAGTACGTTCTGACCGTAGCTCGTACGGTATTTAAGTCTGCCGAGAAGCTTGACAAGTTCGCCGTGGAGTCCGTTGACTCCCGCGTCGATAACGGCTCTTTCGCCGACCTGCTTAATCGTAGCCTCAACCTCACGGCGGGATTTTTCGTACATTTCCTCAATCTTTGCGGGATGAATACGTCCGTCCTGTATAAGCTTCTCAAGCGTAAGTCTTGCAATTTCGCGTCTTACGGGGTCGAAGCTCGAAATCGTAATAGCCTCGGGCGTGTCGTCGATAATCAGGTCGACGCCGGTAATAGTCTCGAGCGAGCGGATGTTTCTGCCCTCTCTGCCTATGATTCTGCCCTTCATTTCGTCGTTGGGAAGATTTACTACGGAAACCGTAGCCTCCGCAACGTGGTCCGCGGCGCATCTCTGGATAGCCGTCGTGATAATTTCCCTCGCGAGTTTATCCGCGTCGTCCTTTGTCTGCTGTTCAAGCTCTCTGATCTTAACCGCTTTTTCGTGAACAAGTTCGTTTTCGAGATTTTTGATAAGATAATCCTTAGCCTGTTCCTTGCTGAAGCCCGAAATTTTTTCGAGCATGTCGAACTGACTTTTTTTAAGAGTTTCTACCTCCGCCATTCTTTCGTCGGCGGCTTTGATCTTTTTATTGAGGATATCGTCTTTTTTCTCAATGTTTTCAGTCTTTTTGTCAAGCGTCTCCTCTTTTTGAATGAGTCGTCTTTCCTGACGCTGGACTTCGCTTCTGCGTTCTCTTATCTCTTTATCGAGTTCGGTACGCTGTTTGTGTATTTCGTCCTTTGCCTCGAGGATAGCTTCTTTTTTCTTTGATTCGGCCTGATTTACGGCTTCGGTGACGATTCTGTTTGCTTCCTCCGTGGCTGAGCCTATTGCTGCCTCGGCAACCTTACGGCGGTGAATCGTTCCGACAATAAAACCGACTGCGCCGAATATGACAGCGGCGGCAATTATCAGACCAATCGCTAAACCTGTGTTCAAATTTGCACCTCCATTTTAAAATTTTTATCCGTAGAAGAACGCCGTATTGTGGGCGTTCAATGCTTAATCGGAAACAATGTGTATATTACTACATTATTGTTTTAATGTGTAAAACCTACAACATTATCTTTAATATTTTAGTATTTTTTTATTGTTTTGTCAAGTAGTATTCCTTTAGTGATGTGAACAAACTGTAAACAGTTTAAAATAATGTTATTCGGACGAATTTAAAAAACAAGCGAACCCTGTATGATACCGTCATCTTTAAATGTCTTGTTTATCGAGTTTAAAACGTCTTTTTTATTGCCCGACCAAAGAGGCGAAACGAGCGTTTTTTTGTCGCCGTCGCCCGTAATCCGGTGGAGAACGATATTTTCAGGAATACGCGGTATCAGATATCCGAGCAGGGATATATATTCGTCTTTTTCGAATGTTTTTATTTTTCCTGCAAGGAAATCGGAATAAATCGGAGCGTCGGATGAAATGTAGAGCATGTGAAGCTTTAATCCCCATGTTCCGCATTTTACGGCGAAATTTATGCTTTCGAGCATGTCCTCTTTTGTTTCGCCGGGCAGTCCGAGAATTATATGCGTTACGGCTTTAATTCCGGCGTCGTTCAGCTTTTTTACCGCCGAAGCGTATTTATCGTTTTCGTATGAACGGCGGATATATTTTACACTTTCCTCTTTTGTGCTTTGAAGCCCGAGCTCGACCCATACCGGTTTTATTTTATTAAGATTTTTCAGAAGTTCGATTTTATCGTCCTCAAGGCAATCGGGGCGTGTGGCGATTGAGAGAACCTCGATATCCGGCGCGGAAATTGCTTCGGTGAATATTTTTTCAAGATAGTCGCAGGGGGCGTATGTGTTTGTAAACGACTGAAAATACACGATATATTTTCCCGAGGAATTTTTATTTTTAACGCGTAATTTCGCGCGTTCGATCTGCTCTTTAATATCTCCCTTTTCGGAGAATTCGCCCGAGCCTTTTTCCGAGCAGAATATGCATCCTCCCCGTCTTAAAGAGCCGTCCCTGTTCGGGCATGTCATACCTCCCGACAGTGACAGCTTGTATAATTTATGACCGAATTCTTTTTTGCAGTAATCGTTCAGTGTAAAACAGCCCGTCATAATATCTGTCTGTAATAAAGTCCGCCCGTCTTTTTTGAGGGGAGCTTTTCTCCGTTTTTGAATAATTTATAAATCTTTTCGCACGTCTCTTTTTTTTCGAATGTAAAGTAAAGAAGCGAAAAATCGAGCGCGGACAGATCCTTGTCGCCTATGTATGTCGGAAGCGAATTCAGAAGCGACGAATACTTTTTATACGAACATATTATGTAAAACGGCGTCTGATATCTGTCCTCGATTTTTGTAAGTCCGGTGCATTTTGCGCATCCGTCCTTGGTCTGTGCGGGGCAGGCTCTGAATCGCATCAACGGCATGAAACCGTACGCGAACGCGCCCTTCGGTACGCCGGAGGAGAGCCTTTTTATATTGTCCATTGATAATTCCGCAGATACGACAATGTCGCAGACTCCCATGTCCGCGTAGGCTTTTGCGGCTGCCGAATTTAAAATATTCGTATAATTCGACGCGTGAACGCGGAAATTTTCGCTTATGCAGTAGTCGATAATGCCGATATTGTCGCAGTAAACGTCGTTTACGCCGAGAGCTTTAAGCCGGGCGAGTTTAGCCTTGACTTTTTCTTCGTCCGAAGGATAAATGAGTGCCGGAGCTTCGGCAAAAACCGTACCCGCATAGGAATTTACGATATCGGGATTTTTGAGAATTTCGTTTAAAGGAAGAATTATATCGTCGTGAAGCTTAAAATTAAAAATCTGTTCGGCGGACGTAAATCTCATTCTTATTTTTTTGTCTCCCGAGGAAACGATACGGGGGTGTTCCGTTTCGTTATCCGCCGGTGAATCGTAGAATTTTTTAGGGGTCAAAACGGCTCTTTTTTCGTAAAGAGAGTCAAGCGCGCGCCTTCTCATGGAATTTAGCGACGACGCGGAGAGAGAAATACCGTCCGCAATATCCGCATTGAATAAATTTAAATAAAAAATCGTTCCGCCCGTTTTCGAAAAGCATTTTTTTGCAAAATCGTAATCAAGAGGCTTTGACTTGGCTTTTTCGGGAACGTCACCGTTGATTTTGACAGAATACACGCCGTCTGAAGCCGTAACAAATGATGAATACTTATCCGCATGAAAATCTACGGAAATGCCGACGGACTGAATTTCGTCCTTATATAAAAGCGCAAGGGAGCTTAAAACGTCCTTCGCCGCGGTTACGTCGTCTTTTAATCTGTAACCGAACATGTCAAGGTTACGTCTGCCGGTATAATAACCGTCGGTAAAACCGCTTCTTGAAAATACGCTTCTCAACGCTTCGGAATCATAGGAAAGACCGTCCATCGATTTTTTGCACGAGCTTACAGCGGCGGCAACGTACTCGGGGCGTTTCATTCTGCCCTCGATTTTAAGCGACGATACGCCGATTCCGCGAATATCGGGTATGTATTTGATAAGCGATGAATCCTTTAAAGACAGTGCGTGATTCCTGTCGTGACATTTAAAATCAAGCCTGCACGGCTGGGCGCATCTGCCCCTGTTTCCGCTCCTGCCTCCGAGCATTGACGAGAGATAGCACATTCCCGACACGCTCATGCACAGCGCACCGTGGACGAAAACCTCCGTCTCGATTCCGTGAACTTCGCATAATGTTTTTATTTCGTCTTTCGTAAGCTCTCTGGGCGCGACCGCACGGACGAATCCGAGTTTTTTTAATGCTTCAAGTCCCATAACGTTGTGAACCGCCGTCTGTGTGGAGGCGTGGAGTCTTAACTCGGGACAGTGCTTTTTTACGATTTCGGCTATCGCAAAATCCTGAACGATAACTCCGTCAACGCCCGCTTCAGCAATCGCTTTTACCGCGTTTTTTGCGTCAAGGTATTCGTCGTCTGTTATCAAAGTGTTTATCGCGGCGTATACCTTTACGTTCCTTGCATGAGCGTATGATACCGCCTCTTTTAAGCTTTCGGGCGTGAAATTTTCCGCCGAGCTTCGCGCGGAAAAACGGTCTAATCCGAGATAGACCGCGTCCGCAGAGTTCCGCACGGCGGATATCAGCTGTTCGTGTCCGCCCGCAGGGGCGAGAATTTCGGGATTGTTCATGAAATTACTCCGTTTAACGTTTTAAATACATTAATATAATATACCAACTTTTTATTAAAAAATCAATAATCCGTTTGACGAAAAACGACTTGAAAAAACGACTTGAAAACACTATATATATGTAATACAATTATGTTTAGGTGATTTGAATGGAAAATATGTGTAATATATGTCCGCGCAGATGCAATGTCGACAGAAGCGTCAAAACCGGATTCTGCGGGCAGAAAAACGTCCTGCGCGTCGCGCGTGCCGCCGCTCATTTTTGGGAGGAGCCGTGTATAAGCGGAGCGGGCGGTTCGGGCACGGTGTTTTTCAGCGGATGCAATTTAAGATGCGTTTTTTGTCAGAATTCGCAGATAAGCTCGGGCGGATTCGGCAAGGATATAAGCGTAAAAAAGCTTAAAGAAATATACGGGCGTCTTATAGATTTCGGCGTTGACAATATAAATCTTGTTACTCCGACTCATTTTGCCGACCTAATAATCGAATCGCTCGACGAGAAGCTTCCTGTTCCCGTTATATGGAACTCGGGCGGGTACGACAGTGTTGAGACGATTAAAAAATTAGACGGTAAAATCGACGTTTATATGCCGGATTTTAAATATATGAATTCAGACACCGCAAAAAAATATTCGTCCGCGCCCGATTATCCGAAAGTCGCGGTTTCTGCGATAAAAGAAATGTTTAACCAGGTCGGGAAATGTAGTTTTGACTCCGACGGCATGATAGAAAAGGGAGTGCTTATAAGACATTTGATTCTGCCCGGAAATGTCGAAAACACACTTGACGTTATCGATTGGGTCAGCGGTAATTTTAACAGCGGTGACGTTTTGTTCAGTCTGATGAGACAGTACACGCCCCCCGCGTTTGACACAGGATTCGAAGAGCTCTCGCACAGGGTCACGGACGAGGAGTATGAAAAATGCGAAGACTATATGTATCTTGCGGGAATCGAGGACGGATTCGTACAGGATATATCGTCCGCCGAGAGCGAATACACACCGCCGTTTAATTTAGAGGGCGTTGAGTGATTTAATTTTGTAATTTTATTGAATATTCAAAAAGTATGTGATAAAATTAGAAAAATAAAATGAAAAGGGTTGGTTGTATGCCGGAGGTTAAGGAAAAAAACAAACAGACCGAGGCTCAAGAAAAATCGCAGGGTAAAAAGAACGCTTTGCAGGCGATTAAATTTGCTCTGTTTTCGTGCTCTGCGGGAATAATTCAGCTCGGAAGCTTCACGCTCATGAGCGAGGTTATCGTAAAAACGGATTTCATTCAGAATCTTATGGCGAATCACGAGACTTTCGCGAGAATCATGGAGAACGAATACGGCCCGATGTATCTTATCGCGCTGATACTCTCCGTTTTATGGAACTTTACGATAAACAGAAAGTTTACGTTTAAGTCGGCTGCGAACATCCCGATAGCCATGTTGAAGGTTTTCGGATACTATCTTGTATTTACTCCGCTGTCGACGGTGCTCGGCAATTACTGTACGGCGAAGTTTGCGTCCGTCGGGGGAATCGATTACATAGTTCTCGTTATTACAATGCTTTGCAATATGATAACCGAATTCCTGTTCTGCAAATTTGTTGTTTACAGAAACCAGGAAAATACAGCGGTCAAAAAAGAGAAGAAAAAATAAAATCAGCGGGTTGTCCGAAAGGACAGCCCGCTGTTTTATGTTCCGTAATCAGGTTTTTTTGCTGTTGATAATCTGACGGATGATGTCGATTATGACTTTGAACATCTGTTTGAGCATTACGAGAATCGAAGCCGCAAGATTGCCTTTGCCCTGCTCGAACGTAAGGTACACGAGAATATTGGTGTCCTCGTTGATCTCGCTTATCGTGTAAATTCCGTGTTCGTCGGGCGTAAGCGTTTTGTGGTTAGCCTCAACTATGGCCATGGCGTTCGTATACTTGGGGTTGCCGTTCGCGTCGCGCTCGACTTCGACCGTAAACTTAAAATCAGCGCCGGGTTCTACGTACTGATCGTAGCCTTTGAGGGGCTGAATGTAGCATCCTTTGTTCTGAATCTCATACGAAATATAATACGTCTGATAGTCTCCGTCCGCTGCATACGCGACGACGGCGGGGAACGATACGAGCATGGTAAGAACGAGCAAAATCGAAATAATTTTTTTCATGGGATCTCCTCCGTTAAATCAATATACAATATTATTATAGCTGAAATAAACAAAAAATCAATACTTTATAAGCAAAAAAACCGCCTTTTGCATATTGAAATATTAAAATATATAAAATCTGTTAACAATAATATTTTTTTAATATTCTGTTGACTTTTTAAGTGCGAATGTTGTATATTATAAGGGTAAATAGACACAAGTACTTATTTTTATGAAAGAGGTTAGTACAATGGCTGATTTAGACCTTGGCAATAAGGAAGTAAACACCGAACTTGCCGAAAACACGGTGCCTGACGCCGATAAAAAAGGTAAGAAGGATAAGAAAGAGAAAAAAGAAAAGAAGCAAAAGCCCGAAAAAGAGCTTTCGCCCAAGAAGCAGGCTAAGCTTGCAAAGAAGGCCGAAAAAGCGGAGATCAAGGCTTTAAGAAAAGAAGCAAAGATTCATTCTCTTAAAATAGAGAAAAGACGTGCCCGCTGGACGAGATTTCTTGCGATAATTCTTATAATTGCCGTTCTTGCTACGACGGGCATTCTCGGCTATACGTTCTTAGGAATCCTCAACGGTTCGATAGGCTCCGGCAGTCCTGTCGAGACTCCTACGCAGAAATCTTCGTCGAACACTGCGGCTCCGACGAATACTACTCCGACACCGACTCCGACTCCCGGAAATAACAGCTCCGAACCCGCTTCGAACACTGCCGACGGCAATACGTCCGCTCCCGCAGACACAGGAGATCTTTCGACTCCCGCAGGCGTAGTCGCTTACTATAAGACCGCTCATGCAAAGACTCTCGCGGAGGCAAAATCCATTTCGCGCGTTTATTCGAATACTCTCAATTATAACAGCGTTCTTGAAATCGGGGACAGCTCCGCTCTTGCAAAAATCGCCCAGTCTCTTATGGGTACGTTTATGAAAGAGGATACCTCGAAGATCGATTATACGGGCGGCGATATGGCTAAGGAATTCCCCGGCAAAAATGCACAGAATCTTACCGCCGACATGGTAAGCGAGGCTTCATGCAAGGATAACGGCGATACATACACTATCGTAATTAAAATCAACTCGACCGATCAGTCGCCCGACGACGGCACTAAAACTTCATGCATAGTCCCCGTTGTCGACGAAAAATCAATTACCGACGCTGCAGGCAGCATGGTTAAGCTCGAGGGTATTGCAAACGAATACGTAGGCGGTAACATAACTGCCACAATAGACAAGGCTTCCGGCAGAATCACTCATGTTGAGACGGACTGCCCCTCATACATGAAGTTCGCTAAAGCAGGCGTTGCGATTATAAGCGTAGATAACTGCCGTATCGGTCTTGAATATCAGACCAAGTGGGATGTAAACTATTAAGCCTGCAATTAAAATTCAGCAATAAATTCGGACGGAGAATGTAATTGTTCTCCGTCCTTTTTATCGCTGCAATGTGATTTTTATTTTATGTTTCGTCATTGAGCACAGCTTCGGCACACTTTATTCCGTCAACCGCGGCGGAGACAATTCCTCCCGCGTAGCCCGCGCCTTCTCCGCACGGGTAAAGTCCGCGTATATTCGTCTGCATGAATTCGTCCCTTAAAATTCTGACGGGGGATGAGCTTCTGCTCTCGGGTGCGGTAAGAACCGCGTCGGGCAGTGCGTAGCTTTTGAGTTTTTTATCAAATGCGACTATCGCCTGAGCTATCGTTTTCGTAACGTATTCGGGCAGTACGGTTCTTATGTCGCCGAGCGCGACTCCCGTCGGGCATGTCGGTCTGACTGCGCCGAGCTTCGTTGATTTTCTGTCGTTTAAAAAGTCGCCGACAAGCTGGGCGGGCGCAGTGTAGTCCCCTCCGCCCTGTATGAATCCCGCGCGTTCGATTTTTCTCTGAAGCTCGATACCCGCAAGCGGGTCGTCGCTGCCGAACGTACCGGGTTCAAGCCCTACGAGCAAAGCGGTATTTGCATTCTCGCCGTCGCGGGCGTATTCGCTCATTCCGTTGACTACCATTCCGCCCTCCTCGCTCGAAGCCGCTACGACGGTGCCGCCCGGACACATGCAGAACGTATAACCGCCTCTGCCGTGCGGGGGATGATTCGACAGCTTGTAGTCCGCCGCGCCGAGCAGGGGATTATTCCACTCGGTTCCGTACTGCGCCTTGTTTATAAGCTCCTGCGGATGCTCGATACGCGTTCCGACGGAAAAAGCCTTCTGCTCCATTCTGACTCCGCTGTCAAAAAGCATTTTGACGGTATCTCTCGCGGAGTGTCCTATGCACAGAACGAGACAGTCGGTTTCTATATCCTTTACTTCGCCGGAAGCCGTTGTATATTCGATCCCGTGGATGAAGTCGTTGGCGTAAATTATATTAGTAAGCTTACAGCCGAAATGCACCTCTCCGCCCATTGAAATAATGTCCTCGCGGATATTTTTAACGACTCCGCCGAGCTTGTCGGTGCCTATGTGCGGACGCGCGGAATACATAATATCCTCCGGCGCGCCGTGTGAATAAAGCTGATTGAAAACCTCTCTGACTCTGCCGTCCTTGATCCCCGTTGTCAGCTTGCCGTCGGAAAACGTACCCGCGCCTCCCTCGCCGAACTGAACGTTCGACTCGGTGTTGAGAAGTCTGTTTGCCCAGAAGCACTTAACGTCTTTCGTTCTGGTTTCAACGTCGTTTCCGCGTTCCAATATAATAGGACGAAGCCCCGCCTTTGCGAGGATCAGACCGCAGAACATTCCCGCAGGACCGAATCCCGCGATAACGGGACGAAGCGCGGATGTTCTTTTACACTCGGGAATAATATATTTATACCTTTGGCGGTACATGACCTTTTTTAATTCGAATTTTGAAGCGATATCCTCCTCGCCCGATTCGAGTTCGACGTCGACGGAGTAGATCATTTTAATGCTATTCTTTTTCCTCGAATCTATCGATTCTCTCGATATCGAAAAGTAAGTAAAATCGTCGGGCGATACGCCTATTGTTTTCGCCGCTTCTTTTCTTAAAACGTCGGTATTTGCGCCCAACGGCAGTGATATTTCGTTTATTCTAAGCATTTATTTTTTCTCCGATTATGTATTTTGCCGAGTACAGTCCCGCCGTTCTGCCCGAGGATATGCACCACGAAAGATTGTACCCTCCGCATTTTCCGTCAACGTCGAGAACTTCGCCCGAAGCGAACAGTGACGGAATCTTTTTTGACTGCATTGTGTTGTAAAATCCGTCGGTAACGGCTCCGCCCGACGTGACCTGCGACATATTAAACGGTGCGGTTGATTTAATTATAAAATCCTCGTTCTTTATAATTCGGACGAGTTTTTTTATATCGTTTTCGCCGACGGTTTTTATTTTTGCCGACGGGGGTATTTCAGCTTTTTTTAATTTCGAAACGGCGAGCTTTTCATTCATAAAGCCCGACAGTACGCTTGCCGACGAAGCTTCGGGGTCGGCTGTTTTTCTTGAAAATATGAATTCGGTTATTTGTTTTTCACTCAATTCCGGAACGAGAGAAACCCTCGCCGTTACGCTGTTGCTTTTATTTAATAAAAGACGCGACGCGCAGGCGGAGACCTCCATTGCGGGAATTCCCGACAGTCCGCAGTCGGTAAACTGAAGCTCACCGAACGATTTGTCTGCAGTTTTTCCGTTCATTAAAACCGACACGCTTCCCAAAGAGCGCACGCCCTTTAACGATTTGCCGCATTTTTCGAAAATCAGCGGTGTGAGCGCGGGGACGGGCGTTTTGATTTTTAAATTAAGAGATGAGAGAATATCAATGCACGAGCCGTCCGATCCGTGTGCGGGGGACGACATTCCGCCGCCCGATATTATAACGCAGTCGGCTCTGTATTTTTCGTTTAAAATAAAAGAACCGCCTTTTTGTTTTACGGAATTTATTTTTTCGCCGAGATGCGTTTTGATGTTTAAATTGTCAAGCTCGCGTTCTATCGCCTCGCGGACGGACGAAGCTCTGCCCGACATGGGGTAAATCCTGCCTGCATCCTCGGTTTTTGTTAAAATTCCGACTGATTTTAAAAATTCCTTATTGCTTTGAATTCCGAACAGGGAGAAAACGGATTTTATAAATTCGGGGTTGCCGTGATAGTTTTTATGAGAGCAGTCCTCGTTTAAAATGTTGCACCGTCCGTTACCCGTGACGAGCAGCTTTTTGCACACGTACGGGAGCGATTCGAAAATTACGATATTGCATTTAACGTTTTTTCTCTTAAAATAGCGTGCGGATTCTATCGCCGCCGAACAGCCTGATATTCCGCCGCCGATTATCGCAAGCGTTTTCATTTTGTCCCCTCCCGTTCGGTATTTAATACAGATATTGTACTCGTTATGTGAATTAGTGTCAAATATTATTTTAAAATTTTGTTATGTTTATTACTTGAAAAAACAGAAAACACATGATACAATACAATTGAACAGAAATATAAAAGAGAGGTGTCAATAATGGATCTGTCGGCATTTGTCGTATATCTCGACTACATTATTAAGATGATTAGTAAGTATCTTACCATCATACTTAAATATTTCGGTATAGATTGGGCGGAGGAAGACTCAACAGGCGGTTTCCTCTCCGGCTTATTCAAATAATCTGAAATTTTAAACGTCCGTTTACGCGGGCGTTTATTTTTTTGTATTACTTGGTTTTCTTGACATTGCGGTTGTGTATATAGTATTATATATATAAAGATTTTATAAATAATAAGGTCGGTGTTTTTTATGAAGCTATCGTTTCGTTGGTACGGTGAGGACGACGCCGTTACGCTTGAAAATATCAGACAGATTCCCGGTATGTACTCAATCGTTACCGCAGTGTACGACGTTCCCGTCGGCGAGGTGTGGAGCGAGGAGAGTATAATGAGAATCAAAAAGCTCACGGAGGCTGCGGGGCTTAAATTCGAAGTTATCGAGAGCGTTCCCGTTCACGAGGATATAAAGTCGGGACTGCCGGCCCGTGACAGATATATTGAGAACTACTGCGAGAATATAAGACGGCTCGCAAAGGCGGGCGTCAAGTGCATCTGCTACAACTTCATGCCCGTATTTGACTGGACGAGAACACAGCTCGACCACAAAAACGCCGACGGTTCGACCTCGCTTGTTTACTATCAGGAGCAGGTAGACAAAGCCGATCCGCTCAAAACGGGTTCGGATATAACGCTGCCCGGCTGGGACGCGAGCTATACGAGAGACGAGCTTAAAGAGGTCGCGTCAAGATATGTCAATATGAGTGAGGATCAGCTTTGGGATAATCTTGCTTACTTCCTTGAACGCGTTATTCCGGTCGCCGCGGAATGTGACGTTAACATGGCTATACACGAGGACGATCCGTGCTGGAGCATTTTCGGACTGCCGAGAATTATTACGGATGAAAAGAATCTCGACAGATTCTTAAAAATCGTCGACGATTCGCATAACGGCATAACGCTTTGTACCGGTTCGCTCGGATGCTCTGATAAAAACGATGTTGTCCACATGGCCGAAAAATACGCGAAAGCGGGCAGAATTCATTTCGTCCACATGAGAAACGTTAAAATTCTCGACAACGGATTCGAGGAGACGGCGCATCTCTCCGAGGCGGGAAGCCTTGACATGTACGCGATTATGAAAGCCTTGTACGATAACGGATTTGACGGCTACGTACGTCCCGACCACGGCAGAATGATATGGGGCGAGACGGGCAGACCCGGCTACGGTCTTTACGACCGCGCGCTCGGAGCCGCATATCTGAACGGTCTTTGGGAAGCTATCAGAAAAGGGGATAAATAAAAAATGAATTCGATTCTTGAAAAAATATATAAAATAGGAATAGTACCCGTCGTAAAGCTTGACGACGAAAAAGACGCTCTGCCTCTCGCCGCCGCGCTGTGCAGGGGCGGACTGCCCGTAGCGGAAATAACGTTCAGAACGTCTGCCGCCCGCGGAGCGATAGAAAAGGTTACGAAAGCGTATCCCGACATGCTCGTAGGCGCGGGAACCGTTCTTACATGCGAACAGGTCGACTCCGCAGTTGAAGCGGGCGCAAAATTTATAGTAACGCCCGGATTTAACAGAAAGGTCGTCGAACACTGCATTGAGATAGGCGTACCGGTAACTCCCGGCTGCCCGACTTCTTCCGACATTGAAACGGCTCTTGAACTGGGACTTGACGTTGTTAAATTCTTCCCCGCGGAAAATCTCGGCGGACTTAAAATGATAAAGGCTCTCTCGGCTCCTTACGTCGGCGTTAAATTCATGCCCACCGGCGGAATCAACTCCGAGAATGTAAAGGATTATCTTGCGTGCGATAAGATTCTTGCCTGCGGCGGCAGCTGGATGGTCAAGGATTCGCTTATCAATGCGGGCGAATTCGATAAGATAGAGGCTATGACGAGGGACGCGGTAAATTCGCTTTTGTCGTTTAAATTCGACCACATGGCAATAAACTGCGAAAACGAGAGCAAGGCAGGCGGCGTTGCGGAACTGTTCTCACATATATTCGGATTCGAAAAGAGAGAGATTCCCGTAAGCTATTACTGCTCGGACGAAATAGAGGTTATGAAGTCGAATGCGCGCGGTACGAACGGACATATCGCCGTTAAGACGATCAACATTGACAGAGCCGTTTATCACCTTGCAAAAAGAGGCGTTAAATTCGATTACGATACGGCGAAATATGCGAAGGACGGAAAATTGAGCTTTATTTATCTTGCCGACGAGATTGGCGGATTTGCGGTTCATCTTTGCTGAAAGGTGCGTACATAAAAATGCTTAAAAATTCTCTGAAGGCACATGTCGACGGCAGAGCCTGCGAAGATAATATTTATATAAGAAAGAATACGCGTTTTACCGTGATAACCGACCGTCTTATAAGGGTCGAACACTCAAAAAACGGCAAATTCTTTGACGAAGCCACGCAGACGGTGTGGTTCAGAAATTTGGGAAAAGTCGATTTTTCGGTAAAAGAGACACGCTCGGGCTGTCTTATAAAAACGGATAAAGCCGTGTTTTTGTATAATGATATGAAAAAACGCGTCGAGAGCGTGACTTTTGTTCCGTCATATAAAACTGTCCCGGTTTCGAATAAAAACAATCTCGGCGGTACGGTCAGAACACTTGACATGACCGCAGGTATTGTCAAGCTCTCCGACGGTCTTATGAGCCGTGACGGCGTAAGCTTTTTTGACGACTCGGATTCGTTTGCCGTACTCGAAAACGGCGAGCTTAAAAAGAGGGATACAAAGGAGAGCGACGTTTATGTTTTTGCGTACGGAAACGATTATTCGTCCGCGCTTTGCGATTTTTATAAAATAAGCGGTAAAACTCCGCTTGTTCCGCGTTTTGCTCTGGGTAACTGGTGGAGCAGATACTACGCGTATACGCAGGACGGCTACGAAAATCTGATGAGCCGTTTTGAAAGTGAGAACATACCGTTTACCGTCGCGACGGTAGACATGGACTGGCACTGGGTCGACGTTGATGATATGATTCCCGACGAGAAAAAATCTACGCTCAATCCTTTTCAGTCGCTCGGATGGACGGGATATTCGTGGAACACCGACCTTTTCCCGGACTACAAGGGATTTCTTAAATTTTTACATAATAAAGGGCTTCACGTTACGCTGAATCTTCATCCGCGCGACGGAATAAGAAGTCATGAGAGAATGTACAAGGAAATGGCACTTGCAAACGGAATCGACCCGAGGACGAAAGAGGGCGTTAAATTCAGAATAGGCGATGCGAATTTTTGGAATACGTATTTCGATATAATTCACAAGCCCTATGAAAGAGACGGCGTCGATTTCTGGTGGATAGACTGGCAGCAGGGAACAAAGCTCGACGTTAAGGGACTCGACCCGCTGTTTGCTCTGAATCATTACCATTTTCTCGATAACGCCGAGGACGGCAGAATGCCCCTTATATTATCAAGATACGCCGGTCTCGGAAGCCACCGTTACCCGCTCGGCTTTTCGGGCGACTCGGTTATATGCTGGAATTCGCTTAAACTTCAGCCGTACTTTACTTCGACCGCTTCAAACGTCGGCTACACGTGGTGGAGTCATGATATCGGCGGTCATACTCTCGGTTACAGGGACGACGATCTTTACATAAGATGGCTTCAGTTCGGCGTTTTCAGTCCGATAATGAGACTTCATTCATCCTCCGACGATCTTTTGGGCAAGGAGCCGTGGATGTATAAGAGCGAAGCACGCGATATTGCGGTTAAATTTTTAAGATTAAGGCACAGACTGATTCCGTACCTTTATACCGCCGACATGAAAACGCACGAGACAGGCGAACCGCTTTGCCGCCCGATGTATTACGATTACCCCGACGAAAACGAGGCGTACGAATGTAAAAACGAGTACATGTTCTCGTCAGCTTTGCTCTGCGCTCCGATAACGGAGAATCAGAATAAAAAATTCAACATGGGCAAGGCGGAGGTATGGCTCCCCGCGGGCAGATGGACGGATATTTTCACGGGCAGAATCTATCACGGCAATCAAAAGGTCACAATGTTCAGAGATCTTGATTCTTTCCCCGTACTTGCAAAAGAGGGTGCGGTAATTCCGCTGTCGGCAGACAAGGGAAATTCGTGTTCGAATCCCGAAAATCTTGAAATTTTAATATACAGAGGAAACGGGAAATACGCACTTTACGAGGACGACGGCAAGACCGATTTCGAAAAACGCCACGCCCTTACACCGTTTAAGGTGACCGACGATTCGAGTAGGATTACGTTTACCGCGTCAAGTCCGACGGGCGACGTATCGGTTGTCCCGGAGAGGAGAAATTATATTCTCTCGTTTAAAGACGTTAAAAGTGCAGATTTGTTTACCGTATTGAGAAACGGTGAAAAAGCGGACGATTTCGAATATTCGTCGGACTGCGGACATTTCACCGTTTACATAAACGGCGTTACGGTTTTTGAAAAAATCGAGGTCGTAATCGATAAGTACATTCCTCTTGAAAATTCTCCGCTGTCAGAGAGAATAATAAACGTATTCTCCCGTATTCAGGCGCATACTCTTATTAAGGACGCGATGTACGCTCCGTTTAAGAACGTAAAAAGTGCGTGTGACGTTAGAAAAATTATAAAACGCTCGGCTCTTTCCTCCGACGTTAAAGAAGCTTTGTACGAATGTACCGCCGAGTGATTAACGGGCGGAAAGATATATTGTATATAATATTATAATAATTATAAAGGCGGAATAAGTATGGATGTTAATACTGTTTGTCCCGGTTGTCTTGAAAAAACAGGAGTAGGCGACATTTGCCCGAGGTGCGGGTTTGACAGAAATTCACACAGAGATTCTAAATATCTGCCGTACGGCTATATTCTTTCGGGACGTTATCTTCTCGGCAGGGTTCTCGAAGAAAACGGCGACGGCATCACATATCTCGCCCTTGATACGGCGGATTCGACAAAGATACGCGTCAGAGAGTTTTTCCCCGACGGACTTTGTTCGCGTAATTCGGAGAACGGGCTTGTAATCAGAAACGGCGACGAATTCAGATTCCGCGACGCGTTGGAAAACTTTAAAAGCCTATGGAAAAAGCTCGCTCATTTAAGAGGTATCAGCGCGATTGTTCCGGTATTCGACATTATCGAGTGCAATAATTCGGTTTACGCCGTATGCGAATACTATGATGATATAACGTTACGCGATTATCTTATGGATAACGGCGGATTCCTTACGTGGGAACAGGCAAAACCTTTGCTTATGCCCGTTTTGTCGTGCATAAAATCACTGCACGTCTCGGGGATCATTCATTACGGAATCTCGCCTTATACGATTCTCATGGGATCGGACGGCAAGCTTCGTCTGTGGGGCTTCAGCATTAAAGAGATTCGTCTTTTTAATAATACGTATGAGAATGAAATATATGAAGGCTACGCTCCGATCGAGGCTTACAATCCGTCGTTCGAATGTTCCGAGAGAAGCGACGTTTATTCTTTCGGCGCGGTACTCTACCGAACGCTTGTCGGCATTACGCCTATTGATTCGAAAATAAGATACACTAACGACCAGCTCGTTGTCCCCGCCGCCATTGCGGAGAAAATGCAGCCGTGCGTTATCAATGCGCTTGTGAATTCTCTCCAGGTTCTGCCCGAGGACAGGACGGTGAGCGTCGACCGCATGCGCGACGAGCTTCTCGCAACTCCGTCGGTTATTGAATCCGCGAACGAAAAACGCGAGGTGCCGTCAAAGGAACAGAAACCGCAGAAGAAAGAAAAAGTCGCCGTTACGGTCATCAGCAGAAGCGAGGACAGGGCGAACGCAAAGATGAAGATAGAACGTCTTGTATTCGCATGTATTATACTTGCAATGATAATTGTTTTTTCGCTTTTAAGCTTTACGGGCGTAATAACGTTTAACAAAAACGGTTCGGCTAACGGTGAAAATCCGTCCGACTCCGTTAAAGTGCAGGAGTCGTACATAACTGTTCCCAACTTTATAGGTCAGGATAAGGATTCGCAGGATTATAAAACGATGTATCCCGATCTCAATATTGTTTTTGAGCAGGCGGTAATTTCGTATACGCCCGAAAATAAAATCGTCTCGCAGAGCATTGCGGCGAATACCCGCGTGGCTCCGGGTACGCAGATAGTATTAAGCTACTACGGTCCCTCGGGTACTGTTGTAATTCCCGATCTTACGGGACTTACAAGCGAAGAGGCTCTGCTGACTCTCGGCAGTCTCGGACTTAATAACGTTAAAACGGTTGAAAAAAACAATGACAGCGGATATACGCAGAATACAGTCGCTTCGCAGACTCCCGAAAAGGGCGAAGTTCTTACCAAGGACGCAGAGATTGTTCTGTACGTATGGAGCGAGCCGAAAAGCTCGTCAAACGGCGGTACGAGTCAGCGGACGCAGAACGCAACTTCGATAATCGACAGCGTTTTCAGCGGTATCGGCAGTCTTTTCGGCAGGTAAATTATCATGGACTCCGTTGACGAGGAACGAAAAATCGGGAAGAAGAACGACAGGTATAAATTTGCTTTTGTATTCACGGCGGCGACTCTCGCCGTTTGCTGCACGATGCTGATTCTTCTCCTCGCAAACAGAAACGCAAAAAGCAAGATAAGCGTTATAAATTATGATACCGTTACAGTTTCGGCGGATGAAAATGCGGATTTGACAACCGCCGAACCCGATTCGGATATTCCGGACGGCAGAATCGATTTGAATTCATGCACGTCCGAACAGCTTTGCTCGATTCCCGGCATAGGTGAGAAAACCGCGCAGAAAATACTCGATTACAGAGATTCTGCGGGAGGCTTTTCATCCGTCGACGAGCTTATAAACGTAAAGGGAATCGGCGAGGTTAGGCTTGCAAAAATAAGGCAGTACGTTACGGTGGAAAATTAATGAAAATTTTTAAACATAAAAACGGAATTATCGATAATTCGTCCGTGAGAATAATGGGAATTCTTAATATAACTCCCGATTCGTTTTCTGACGGCGGACTATATTTCGACTCAGCCGCAGCTTCGGCTCACGCGGATAAAATGATAGATGACGGCGCGGATATTATAGATATCGGCGCGATGTCTACCCGCCCGGGAAGCGAAAAAATAACTTTCGAACGCGAGATCGACAGGCTCGAACGCGTGCTTTACGGGATTCGCGAAAAGTCGGATATTCCTATAAGCATTGATACCGTTTATCCGGAAACGGCGGATTTTGCACTCGAAAACGGCGCGGATATAATAAACGATGTTACGGGAGTTTTTAACGGCGAAATGGCTTCTGTCGCAAAAAAGCACGGCGCGGGCTGGATTGTTATGCATAATAAATCGTCGGACGCGGGCGATAAGGTCGATTATAAAAACGGGATTATTAACGACATTTCCGATTTTTTTGATATGATGATAAGCAAGTGCGTGAAATTCGGTATACCCGAGGAGAATCTCTGTCTTGATCCGGGATTCGGATTCGGAAAAAACACTGCAGAGAATATAGATATATTAAAAAACACGGATAAATTATCACACAGAAATATAATGTATCTGACCGCACTTTCGAGAAAAAGATTTATAGGAGACATCACGGGCGAGACCGACGCGTCAAAGCGTGACGCGGGAACGCTTGCCGCAGATTTGCTTGCGTGTCTGGGCGGGAGCGACATTTTGAGAGTTCACGATGTTAAATCAACTCATGATGCCGTAGAAATTTTTGAAGCGTGGAGAAAGTGCAATGGATGAAATAATCATAAAAGGACTTAAACTGTACGCGTATCACGGCGTAAACCCGGAGGAAAAAGAGGACGGACAGAATTTTATTCTCGATATAGTTATGTCTGTTGATTTAAGCAAACCGTGCATGAGCGACAATATAGATGATTCGGTAAGTTATGCAAAGGTTATAAAGACAGTTTCGCGCGTTTTTTGTGCGGGAAAATATGATCTGCTTGAAAAGGCTTCGCAGGTTACCGCTGACGCGGTTCTGAATGAATACCCGCAGGTCAAAGGGGTTACAGTCGAGCTGAAAAAGCCCGAAGCACCTATGAAAGCGGATTTTGATTATGTAAGCGTTAAAATAACGAGGTCAAGAACATGAAAGCAATTCTCGGAATAGGTACAAATATAGGCGAGCGGGAAAATAATATTACGCTTGCCGTCGAATCGCTTTCGAGACTTCCGTCGACGTCGGTCGAAAAGGTGTCCGCAATGTACGAAACGAAGCCGTGGGGGTATACCGAACAGAACAATTTTGTGAATGTCTGCGTTATGCTCGAAACAAATTTGTCCCCGAACGCTCTGCTCGGGGCGTGTCTCGGTATTGAGTCGGCAATGGGCAGACTTCGCCCGTTTAAAAATTCACCGAGGATAATAGATATCGACGTTCTTTTGTATGAGGATATACGAATGAATACGGACGAGCTGAAAATTCCTCACCCGTTTATAAAGGAGCGGTCTTTCGTCCTTGTTCCGATGCATGATATTATATATAATAATAAATTCTTTTCATATGATATATCGGACGCATACGAAAAATGCGATAAATCCGAGATAATAAAAAAAATATAAAGAATCATTTTTTCGCCTGTCCGGCTGTGACGGGCGTATTTTTTTATGTTTGAATCAGGACAAAAAAGAATTATTCAAATAAAATAAAGACGATAAAAAAGGGCATTATATTGTGTAAAAATGCTGTTTTTAGTCGGAATCACAAGATATAGTACATGGCAAAATTGACCCTCACAAGAAACACCCGGGCGCGTTTGCGAAAGGTTAAGAAATTGGGTCAAAAGGTGTTGACAAGCAAAAAAAAGTGTGGTAATATATGCAAGCCGTTTGAGGAGAGGATAACCTCGCAGAACGCAGGAAACCTTGGATTGAGCGGAAAGAAAAAAAGTTAAAAAAACACTTGACAAGCAGTTTCCGATATGATATAATAGCGGAGCACTTGAAAAGAGTGCAACGGACCTTGAAAATTAAACAACGACAAACAATAAAGTACCCTGAAATTTTTTTGTAGATTTTAGATAAAATTTGCAGCAGTAATTTCCGAGTAATATCGAGAAATGATAAAGTCAGCAATGACGAAATGAGTGAATTAAAAGCTCTGAGAGATTGGTACAGCTTCGGCTGTGTTAATACAATTTTTTAGAGAGTTTGATCCTGGCTCAGGACGAACGCTGGCGGCGTGCCTAACACATGCAAGTCGAACGGACGATGAGGAGCTTGCTCCTCAAAGTTAGTGGCGGACGGGTGAGTAACGCGTGAGTAACCTGCCTTACAGAGGGGGATAGCGTTTGGAAACGAACGATAATACCGCATGATATTACGGAATCGCATGGTTCTGTAATCAAAGGAGCAATCCGCTGTAAGATGGACTCGCGTCTGATTAGATAGTTGGTGAGGTAACGGCTCACCAAGTCGACGATCAGTAGCCGGACTGAGAGGTTGAACGGCCACATTGGGACTG
>OJAW01000436.1_pt1 | contig 30089 bp, 49 predicted proteins | sample 1589151 | NCBI WGS metagenome assembly OJAW01 (sample SAMN03283290) | human gut metagenome | biome: human-associated habitat; material: feces | host: Homo sapiens | place: Peru | collected 2012
TTGAAGGAAAAGGTGCACATTGTGCTGCATTCCCTTCTTCGTCCGTGAACCGTAGCCGCCCGCGCACGAAGCGGATTTCCGCTTTCCCGTAAATGTAATCGTGAAAATATGCTGTGTCTGTCCGCGCTGGGATAAGTAAAACAATCGGATACCCCCCCCGCGCTTCCTTAAAAGCCTTTTGAACCCACTTGCCGATCTCGCGTCCGTAAGGCGGATTACAGAATACCGCGCCGCCGCGATCCCAACTTTGTGAAAGCCCGTCCGTTTCCGGTGTGTAATACAAAGAGCATTTCGCCGTTTTGTCGGTCGCCGCCGGATCAAGCATGAAGCCGAATTCTGCGTTCAGCTTGTCGAAGAAGTCTTGCGGCGTACACCAACACATATTTTCAGAGGATAGAAGCGCCTTATTCATCGTGCGTTGCTCCTTTCTTAAATCTTTCCCATGTTTTTCCAAACCACGCCGCCCAGTCGGCGCAGTCGGTTGTTTTGGTGCAGCCGCCGCGATCCTTTACCCTTTTACATCGGACGCATGGATAATCGGGATATTCGCGGTTTAAGTATATCATTGTGTCGATATGTGTAAACTCTTCGTTTGCTTTTTTTGCCATCTCAACCTCCATACGCCCGTGTAAGCGCAGCATTGTAAAAACTGTCCGTGTCAAACGAGCTGTTTTTGTTTTCGCGTTTTTGATTTAGATATTTCTCAAATTTGCTCCCGAAAAGTGTCTCGGGGCAGAGATATTTATCAAACTCCGTCCCTCTCCACTCGTCTGATTTGCAGTCGATTACCTTGTAAAAGTCAGCCGGGGTAAACCCTTGATTGAGACGAGCCTCGATAAGTGATTGAGTTTTTGCCGACGACGCGCGAAAAGCCGTCCCCGCTTTGTCGTTGAGATAATCCACTATCTCGCGGTACACCTCCATGGAGCCGAGCTTTTTGCGCCCGTTCGCCGCGTCGATAAATCCCCGTACCTTGAGTGCGATCTCGTCCCGCGCGTAATCCTCGTATTCTTTTTTTCCGAGTCCATAGCCGAGCGCACAAATGCAAGCCTCCGTAAAATCAGTGATTGACAGCGTGCCGAGCCACTCTCCAAGCTCCGCCGAAAAAATAAACGATTTTGCCATATATGTATACCTCTTGATTTTTCGTGTTGTATGTGATATAATGTGTTTGGGCTTTTTGAGCGAGGTTTTATCCTCGTCGGGGTGATATGTTGCAGCGTATCACCCTTTTTTACTTTCTTCGCGGTCTTTTTCGCCGCTTATTTTCGTAATGATCCGCCCGATTGACTGAGGTGTAAGACCGTATCTCTCTCCAAGCTCTCTGTATGACGGCTTTTCGACAAGATAAGCGCGGTATATCTCTTCGTTGCGTTTTTTGTTCGCTTTTTTGTTTTCGCTCAGTCGCATGTCCGGGTGCTCTCTGCGCCATGCGCACAGACAGCTCCAGCTGCAAAAATATAAAATCCTGCCCCCTCTCCGGAATATGATTTTATATGCCCACAGTCCCGCATAGTACGCAAACGCCTTACCGCATACCGGGCATTTGCCGTCCGCCAGAGACGCGCCCTCGGACGTTACTCTTTTGGTGACCATATCTCACACTCCTTTGGATTTGCAAAAGTTACGCTGCGCCCGCTTTTGTCCTCAAGCTCTAACTCAAGCACTATTTTGGGATCGCCTTTCGCGATCTGCTCCGGGGTAGAGTAGCGCCATATCAAGCTTTTGATCCGCTTGTATACTACCTCCGACGTTATGTGACTGTTAACTATCGGCAAATAGTTTTCCGCTGCCCGTCTGCACTCTTCGTAGTTCATTTTCTTTCGCCCTCCGCGAGGATCGCACGAAGTACCGCGTAACTTACATATCCGCGCTCGTCTCTGCGCACGTCCTCATATGTTTTTTGTATTTTTTGTTTTGCCATGCGTCTTTTCGCCGCACGGACCGTCCCGCGGACAATGCGGCATACGCACGGGATTATGTAAGACAGCGCAAAAAATTCGACTGTCAAAATTACAAGATATAATAACACCGTCCGTGAGTCCGTGTACCACCAGTCCCACCATGTTGCAAACAGCACGTTAATCGCACCGAAAAACGATACCGCCGCTTTAATGCCGATTTTTTTCATTTGTCCGCACTCCCCCGGTTAAACCGCGCGGCAATCTCGCGCGAAAAATAATTGTATAACTCATCCCACGTCATGTTGTCTTTTTCGTCCGGCTCTAACGCTTCGTCGCGGTATACCGGGATGGCGGCGTTAATAGTGCCGTCCGGATCCCGCGCCGCGATTGTCCCGACCAGTATACGCTTACCCGCCATTTTTTACACCTCGCGGAGCTGCTTTTCGGCAAGCTCTTTTTTGAGCTGTTCGCGCCCGAGGTCTATTCCTCGGTTGAGTCCCTGCGTGTACGCAAGGATGAGCGCCCGCTCAAAGTCCGACGCTATAGACGATATCTCGACTATGTTTTTTAATTGCTCCATTTTGTTGTCTGACATTTATGTATCCTCCTTGTTTTTTTATATTATTTTTCGCGCCGCGAGAAACACGACCGCGCCGAACGCGAGAACGGCGGTGAGAAGATAAATTATCCAAAATAGCCTGTTGTTGCGGTACATCTCTCATCCTCCCGCAAGCTGCCGTAATAACCATATCGCCCCGATGAGGATAAGCACCGCTACCCCGCCCGCTATTATCTGCCATCCGTCATACTTATTCATTTTTTACCTCCTTGTTTGTTGATTTTCTCCCTCTCTCCGTGTTATAATCGGTTGGGAGGTGTTTTTTATGACTGTACAATCTTACAGAGTTCTCCGCGACATTCGCCGCGCCCAAAATAACGAGGGCGATATTATCAACGTGGATTACGACAAATGCGCGTTTTTGCGGGTAATCGATGCCGGAGAAAGTTTTACCCCGGTTAAATTTCGCTACCCCGAGTGCGTTATGCGCTCGATTTTCGCCGAGCTTGACAGGCTGCATTATATCCAAAATTACAAGGGCGATTGGGATTATATTACCGTCACCCACCTTGGCAACCATGTCGCGGAGAGTTTCGCAAATAATATTTTTAAGTTGCTCCTCGCGTCTTTTATTTTGCCTATCGCCGTCTCTGTTGTCACAACGCTTGTGACAACTTGGATATTAGAGTACCTATAAACTCAAATAAGCCGTACCCCGCCCGCCTCGCACACAGTGCGAGGCTTGTTATTATCGACACGATGATCGGTATAACAAATTGCAGTATAGCCCACGCTTTACTTTTGTTCATCCGCCCCTCCTTTGTGTGTTGTGTTATAACAATTTAATGCTTATTTTGTCTTACGATGACATTATAACATTACAAATATGCTTTGTCAATAGTTTTGTCAAAATATTTCATTTTTTTTTACAAAAAGTCTTGACACAACACAATAAACAATATATAATTATGATGTGGAAAGGAGGGACAAAATGGAGGATCAAAATCTCGTTTCGCGTATTGTTAAAATCCGCAAAGAATTAAAAATGACCCAAAAAGAGTTTGGGAACGATCTCGGCGTATCACGTGGAGTAATAGCAAACATCGAAAGCGGCTTTGTCGCTCCAAAACCGCTCCTACTTGACATGATCTGCAAGACGTACAATGTCAATGAGGACTGGTTAAAAAACGGCACGGGAGAAATGTTTCGCAAACCCTCAGCGGAGGACGTAATAATCAAGGCGTTTGCAAAGCTGACCCTCTCGGACGGCGATCATTTTAAAAAACAGTTTATCGCCGCGCTCGCCGAACTCGACGAGGAAGCGTGGGGAGCCGTTGAAGCATTTGCCGAAAAAGTCGTTAAAAAAACCGCCGAAGCCGAAAATGCCGAAAAAAAAGACGAAGTTTAACAAAAACTTCGTCTTTTTTTGTATTTGCCGTTGATTATCGCCGCAAAGTATTGTACAATAAAAACAAAAAACAAAAAAATATGGAGGACAATATGAAAAAAACGTTAAAAAAAGTTATCGCACTCGCACTGTCGCTGCTTTTTGCCAGAGCTTTTGAAGGATGTGCAAAAAATGAGATCCAAGATAATAACGAATGGCTCTCGAATTATGGCAATTACGGCGAAAAAGAAACCGAAAACGCCGAATCCGAAAACGCCGAAAACAAATCGCTTGATATCCCCGACGACATCCCCGACGAAAATAAAGAATTGTATACTATATATACCGATTTTAAAACGCAAATTTACACAGGCACGGGGGATGATGTAATTAACATCGATACCCCAAGCGATGGGACTTTGTGGGTGTTGTACGTCAAAGGGAATGCCGATGGACGGTATTTTGGCGTGACGGGTTACACCGAGCAGCGCAAATATACCGAGTTGTTTGTTAATACAACAGATCCGTACGAAGGTACGGTAATTGACGCAGCGCAAAAAACGAAGAAATTAGAGATAACGGCAAGCGGCGATTGGCAAATCGAGGTCAGATCGATAACGTCATGTCCGGTTGCCCAAGTCGGAGTTATATGCTCCGGGACGGGCGATCAAGTCTTGCTTGCGACAGGATCGCCGGATACGGCGGAAATAAGCGGTAACAGCGAAGGACGATATTTTGGAGTCCAGACATACGGCAGCTCGGGTTATGATTTACTCGTCAACACGACAGACGCATATAACGGCAAAGTTTTGGTTGACCCCGACATAGCTTGTATCGTTGTAACCGCTGTCGGCGACTGGACGATAAAGCTCAATTAAACCAAATTGTAATATTACACAAAAATGCTCTTTTTTATTGTGCAATCCTACAAAGTGTAATAAATTTGATATAATCTATTGACATTATGTAATAAGTGTGCTATAATATAATCACAGTAAGGGACAACAACAAAACAAAAATAAACAATAAAAAGGAGAAACAAAAATGAAGAACGGAAAAATGACAAAGACAAATCACAGTTGGAAAATCGCAACATACATCATTCCGCCGGCAACGGAGCTTGTCTGCGAAAACGCAGTACGCACAGACCGTTTTATATTCGGTGCGGCTCTCGTCCGCTACGACGGGCAATACTGGCTCTGTCAAAACTACGGTTTATACAAGGTAGATCAGAGCGAGGCGGCAGAGTTTGTGGCAAGTCTATAAGTACACAAAAAAAGAAAGGACGTGTGAATCATGGCAACGGCAATAGTACAATGCAAGTGCGCAACATGCGGTAAAGACTTTGAGATACGTAAAAAATGCTGCAACCGCGCCGACGCGGACAGCTTTGAGACATACGCCGCAGAACATTTTGACGAGTGCAAAGACTGTTACAAAAAAAGAATACGCGAAGAACGCGAAGAAATCGGTGCCGAACTCGCCGCAAAAATGACCCTCCCCGAAATCACCGGAAAGAGCGAAAAACAAATCGGCTACGCATACTCAATGCGTAGCCAAGCTCTCGCGAGATTAACAAACTATCCGCGAAGCTATAAGTTTGTCTGCGCTTACATCGCGGACGAAGAAAAAACCAAATCCATAATAAAAAAAATCGCCGATGAGAGATACGGCGGAAATCTCCGCGAAGCAATCGCGGGGGAATACTCAAGCGAGGTACTTGCTTTGATTGAGATCCGCCACGAATCGGACGCAGGACGAATACTTGATACACTGCTTGACAAATAGGAGATTTATAAAAATGACATACAAATCTGACGAACTCAACGAAACGAAAGACGCGCAAGGCAATCTCAACTCCGACAATGACGTAAACGAGTTTATTGACAATCTCATTGCTGACTGTTTCGGCACCCAAGGATGTACCGCGCCGACCCCCGACACAACCCCCGAAAAGCCCCAAAAAGATAATTGGTCATACATTATTGACAATCTCATTGAGACAAGACGCACCAAAGGCATTACACAATCCGATCTTGCGCAAGCGAGTGGATTGGGGCAATCGGTTATAGCACGCTTTGAGAGCAAAAAACACGCGCCGCAGCTTGATACCCTTGCGAAAGTTGCCGCTGCTCTCGACTGCGAAATTACCGTGACCCCCGCCGATATGTAACGCAAACGACCTTTATTAAATTTATACAAAAACGCTCTTTTTTATTGTGCAATCCTACAAAGTGTAATAAATTTGATATAATCTATTGACATAATGCCGTAAGTGTGCTATAATATAATCACAGCAAGGGACAACAACAACAAAACAAAAACAAACAATAAAAAGGAGAAACAAAAATGAAAAAATACTACGTAAACTATTATAACGGCTTTAGCAACTGCTACGACCTCGTATGGACAGAAACCACCGAACAGGCAAAGAAAGCCGAGGAAAACGGCTACGAAAGAATCACGCACCGCCAAGCTGAAATGCTCTGCGCCGCTGAAAACGACCGCAGAAAATACGACCTCCTTGCTGCGGGTCATGCGGCAAATGTGATCTACCCCATGGACTGGGACAGCGAAAGATACTGCGGCAACTGGACAAACGACAGCCGACTCATAAAAGACGGTTACACAATCATTTACAAAAACTAACAAAATCGCAGAGTGACGGGCGAAAGCCCGGTAATGCGGCAGGTGCGGTCACAAGCCCGCACGAAAAGAAAGGATGCAAGCAATAATGATTATTAATGACAAATATCCGGGATTGACAAAAGACGAAAGCGGATACATTTACGTCGGAGATATTTATTCGGAGGAAACAATCGAGATCAATCTTGATGACCATCTGACAGTCAACGGATCTATAAAATCGCTAAAGTCAATAATTGCAACTTGCGGTATCAAAGCGCTTTACGGTATCTCAGCCGAAAAAAGCATCAAAGTAGACGGCGATCTCAAAACACCCGGATGTCTTAATGGTATATTTGCGGGTGAGGGTATCAAAGCATGCGGATGTATCTCGGCGGACTATACATTTATCAAAGCCGGGTGGGGTATCAAAGCATATAAGGGTATCACAGCTTACGAGGATATCAAGGCGGGGGACTGCATCGAGGCGGGCGAAGACATCAAGACGGATAACAATATTAAAGCCGAGTATATCATCTCGCATAAGAGTATCACAGCGGGACATGGCATATCAGCGGGTCAGAGTATCAAGGCAGATGAGGACATCAAAGCGGAGCACAATATCACGGCGGGCGAGGATATCAAAGCGGGAGGATGTATCACAACTCGCTTTGGTATCAAAGCAGGGTACGATATCACGGCAGGGCGCAGCATTACGGCAATCTGCAAAGGCATCGAAGCGGGCGAATATATCACGTCCGGCGAAAGTATCACGGCGGGCGGCGGTATCACAGCAGGATGCGCTGTCTCGGCGAAAACCTATATAGACTGCGGCGGACGAATTTTCTCGGGGATCAAAGTCTTAGACACTGACGAAAATTGTCAAAAAGACATTACTTGCGCCGAATTAAAACACGGAGATATCTGCTACGGCAACTTAGTTTTAAAAGACATCGAAAAAATAATTAATAATAACTGGTCCCGCGTTATTGACAACCTCGTTGAGATAAGACGCAGCAAAGGTATTACACAGTCCGCCCTTGCGGAATTGTGCGGCATAAAACGCTCGGTTTTAACCGATTTTGAGAACAAAAAACACGCGCCACAGCTTGATACACTTGTAAAGGTTGCCGCTGCTCTCGGATGTAAAATTACAATAAATCACGTGGACAAATACAACACAAAATAAAAAAACGGGCAGTATGCCCATTTTTTTATTTTTCGCTTTGTGCGGCGAACAACGCCGTTTTGCGTACCACCTCCACGACGCGCGGGGAAGCGGGCAAGAGAATTAATATAATCCTCTCAATCTCAAGCAGCTTTTTTTCGTCCGCTCCGGAGAGTAGCTCCGCAATCCGCGCTATTTTTGTTTTTTTTGCCATTTTAACCTCCTAAAGTTTGTTTATTTTTAGTCTTGATATTCTTCGCGTAATTTGTTACAATTTTGTGTAGGAAATATTTTCCTTTCGTTTTTATGATAACATCAAAAACCAAACAAAACAATAGGCAGATTCGCAATTTTACTTGCCAAATTCGCAATTTTGTCTCAATTTAAATTGCAGATTTGCAATTTAAATTGCATATATGCAAAAAAGCAACAAAAACAACAAAAAAGGAGGGAAAAATTGTGAAAGATAACGAAATATGGGAATCTAAAAAAGTATATGATTATTTAATGGTATGCGCCCACAAAAAAGGAATTTTTACGGCAAAAGAACTCGCCGATCTCGCGGAGGTTGACCCTTGTACTATATCGCGCCTTAAAAACGATCAGTTAAAAAGCCCCTCTTTTTTTGTGGTTATCCGGCTGTTTGACACGGCGGGAGCGTCCCTTGATTATTTTTTGGGAGATAAAGAAGCAAAAGAAAAATTAAGCCGCAAAGAACTCGAAAGGGACATTGCAAACAGAGATAATGTGATATCCGCAAACGATAAAGTAATTGCAAATTATCTTAAATTGTTACGGCAGCGCAAAAATTTTATCATCGCACTTTTGATTATAATTTTACTGCTGATTTTGGGCGGCGCGGGACTGTTCATCTATGACAGACTTAATCCGCATGTCGGGTGGTTTAGATATGCCGCCGCGTCGTTTTTAACAACTCTTGATATATTGTGAGGTTTATATGGCATTTGCAAAACCAAAAACGGTACCGGAGGAAAATTTGATGAATGCGGTCATCTACGCCCGCTACTCATCAACCAACCAAACGGAGAACTCAATAGACGGGCAACTCCACGAGTGCCGTAAATTTGCCGACTACCACGGATATGCGATTATAGGCACGTATATTGATCGCGCAAAGTCGGGTACAAGCGTCGAATCACGCGACGAATTTTTAAAAATGATTGCAGACGCAAAAAAACAACAATTTGCGTATGTGATCGTTTATCGCTTTGACCGTTTTACGCGCAACCGCTATGACAGCGTTATTTACAAAAAAGAGTTAGCAAACTCCGGTGTGCGCGTTATCTCAACTTGCGAAAACGTCGGGATGGGAGACGAGGCAATCATACTTGAGTCAATTTATGAGGCAATGGACGAGGCATATTCGCGCCGCCTCTCGACAATCACACGCCGAGGACTCCGAGAATGTGCTTATAAAGGCGAATGGACGCGCCGACCCCCGTTTGGATACATCCTCAAAGATAAAAAACTTTATATCGATGAACGCGAGGCGGCATATGTCAAATATATATTTGACGATTATCTCAGAGGCACAACCAAAAAAAATATTGCAAAAAAACTAACCGACGACGGCATACGGACAAAAGAGGGAATCGAATTTAAAAGCACCTCCGTGACTGCGATACTTAATAATCCGGTCTACAAAGGAGTCGGACGATACTCCGATATTTATTTTGATGTCCCGGCAATCGTGGACAAAAAAATTTTTGACAAAGTTACAGTAAAAGAAAAAAACGTGCGGCACATGTACGGTCAAAAAGCTGATAAAACATCTTATATATTGACAGGTAAACTCTACTGCGGAGTATGCGGGACTGCCATGACAGGCGACAGCGGCACAAGCCGTAACGGCTCAATACACAATTATTACACGTGCGACGCCAAAAAAAAACGACGCACATGCAAAAAAAAATCCGAACGAAAAGAATTTTTGGAGTGGTATATTTGCGATCAAACCGTGCGCTTTGTATTGACGGATGAAAAAATACCCGAAATCGCTCACAAAGTTGCCGAACTTGCGAAAGAGGATCAAAAAAACAACGAACTCGACAGCGCGACGCGAAGATCTAAAGAAGTCGAAAAAGAAATCGAAAAACTTACCAACAAACTTATTTTAACGGACAATCCGTTAATTATAAAAAAAATTAACGAACGTGCGGACGTATTAGTCAAAGAGGCGGCAGCGCTCGAAATAAAAATAGCGCAGTGCAAACTTGCCGCTGCGCACGTTTTGAGCGAGGCTGATATAGTACAGTATTTAACCGACCTACGCGACGGAGATAGTTTTGACGATAAATTCCGGCGGACGATAATCAACACATTTGTAAAAGCGGTATATCTCTTTGACGATAAGCTTGTTATATATTATAACGTGGATTGCAACAATGCCGTCAGTTACGACGACATGAAAAAAGACATAAAATCTTTGCAGGAGTTTGTATATAATAGTGGTTCGGATAGCTCCGTGTTAGGGGAGCCACATATGGAGCTATCCGAACACATCTTGTTTATTTATCACAAGCATTGTTTTGGAGCGATCATAAAAATAAGACGGGAGTAATCCCGCCTTATTTTTTTACTCGTGATTTGCTATACATGCGTAATATTTAGCCGTTTTGTTTTTTTGCGCATCTGCGTCGCTTAAAAAATCGTGTGCGAGAGAAGCGTAAAAATCCGGTGTGTTAACGCCAAAATCACGCCCGGTATTGTAATAGTCGCTATACATCATGTTTATCACCGCATAAAAATCTGTCGGATCGCACTTGTATCCTCGCGACTTGCGCACTTGCTCTGTATCCGCAAAACTCCAATGCGCCCCGTGCGTTCCGTCGTCGTTCTTCATTCCGTCGACCCACTTTTGTGCGGTTGACATGTCAAAATGTTCTGCGTCTTTTGCGCCCTCAAACGCATCAAGCGCACCGAGACAAGCGATCATGTCAGTGATTGCCGTTACGTTGCGGGAGCTTATCTGCATATCCATGTATTCATGGATTTCTTTTTTTAACTTTTCGCGAAAATTGTTAACGTCCATGTTATTCCCCCGTGTTTGCAATGTATCTGTATAGCGAGTCAACGTCGCTCTCGCGGAATACTATTCCGTAAGCTTCGATTTGTCCCGTTTTGCGTATAGCCTCTTTTGCTTGATTGTATATCGCGTCAAGCTCTACATTGCCGTTTTCGTCAAAAATCTCGGCGAACATTTTATTGTTTTGTAACCCCGTGAGAGTGTCGCTCACTTTTTTTGTTATTTGCGGCATTAAAAAATATACCGTAAATTTTTGTACGCCTACCGCCTTTTGCGCGATCTCACGCTCTATGTACTCGCTTAACCCGCGCTCTATTTGCTGCACGTTGACAACCATGGCAAGCCTCCGTTAATATGTTTTTTCGATCAGTAAATCCGCTGTCGCGGAGGTGAGAGCAATACCCGCATTTTCGATTTGTATCGTGAGCGGCAAATTCGCGGGAAGAGACGCGCAATTAGCAAACGCGCGGACCATATACGGGATTGTAACGTTGACCGACGCGCCGTTTGCCGCCGTTACGCTCGCGGAATACACGCTCGTCCCGCCGACAAGCAAATTAAACGTAACCACGCCCGCCGCCGAAGCAACAGCGGTAATGTTATATATGACTCTGTAATATCCGCACCTGTTAATAGTAACAGTATCGTCCGCCGTCGAGACAACATCAAAAGTTGTGCAGTTGTCGCGGTTAGGCGATACACGGCGAGTAATTATCCCAAGCGGGATAAGTGCGGAGGTGGCAACCGCCTGTATATTTTTGTTTGTGAGTTGTATCATTTTGTAGCAATCAGCCATTTTTTGTAATCTCCTTTTTTGTAAAAAATACGCGGGAAAAGCGTCCGCCCTCCCCGCGTGTCGTTTGAGCGGATTAATCAATCCTGTCTGTGCTTAGATGTTGCCGTTTGACTGGCAGCCGCCGCACCCTGTGTTGCAGATTACTCTCTGCGGTACTACGGTCTGAGTGATAGCCGCAACAGCGGCGCGTACCTCGCTGACCTGTCCGTTAAGCGCCGTAAGTCCGTTAGTAACCGTTGCGTTAATAACAGCCTGATCGGTCCATTTTGCGTTTTGACCCTCTCGTATGGTTTTCATTTCGCTGTCGACCCATTTGTACAGATCGAGGATTTTACCATCCGTCGCACGGTCAGCCTCAAGCTTTGCTATCTGCATATCCTTGTCGTAATTGTCCTTGATGAGATCAATTTCGCAAGACGTGACTTTGCGCTCCGCCTCAAGGGTGCTCCCGTTTGCCGCACCGGTAACAAGAGCCGGTATTGCCGCAGCCATAGCGGCAGCCGCCATATCGTTCTGGCGATTTCCGCCGAGTATGCCGCCGAGAAGATTACTGAGTCCGCCGTTAGCAACGGCAGCTCCCCCGAGGACAGTACTGATGATACTAAGGGCAGTAGTGCCTTTACCTGCAACCCATTCAGCCATTTTAAAAATTCCTCCGAAAAAAATTTATCATGACAAACGTTGCGCACCGTCTGCAAGATACAAAAAATCCCTTTGTCTGATACCATTGTACCATTCAAAGAGATTTTTTTCTTTCATTTTTTTGTCGTTTTTTTTGCCTAAATTTTGCCTTGTTTTTGCAACAGATACGTGAGTTTTGCAAGAGAGGCTTTGTGCCACTTTGATACCGTTGTATATTCGCGACCTACCGCCTCGCATACGTCGTCAAGTGTGCCGCCGTCCAAATATATCACGCGCAGCAGGCGCTTTTTGTCGGGAGGGAGATTGCACCGCTCTATAGCTTCGGCAAGCTCTTTTTGATCCGTTAAGTTTTTTATATCGCGCTTTTGCTTGATGTGCTCGGTCAAAGTTTACTCCGCCTCGCTTTCATCCTCCGTGCTGTCTTTTTCGACGGATTTTTCAGCTTCTGCGATTACTGTTTTGATGCCTTCGGATTCAATTCGCGCCGCGTCGACTTTTGTCTCGCCGTAAATGTAGCCGATTATAGAGGATACCGCCGTTATAGCTCCGGCGACTTTTCCCGCGATCTCGCCGTAATCGTCTCCCGTTATGCCAAACGACATAGCGACACCGATTATGATACCTATAACCGATATCCAAAGCTTACGCGACGTGAGTTTTTGTCTCCAGTTGATTTTATTTTTCATAATTTCCTCCGTTAAAAATCGCGGTTTAGATTGTCAAATGCCGCGTATGTTTTTTGCGAGTACCTTACCCGCGCAACTTTTTCTTTCTTGCTGTTGTCAAAATAAAAGCCGAGAACTACGGTCACCGACGCTTCGACAAATCCGACGATTGCCGTGACATACGGGAGCGCACCCGTAAAGGCGTTGTTGATTGCAAGCTCCGCAAGCGCGAGACACTTGTATATCACATACACCGATATCGGGAGCATTACGCCCCCGAACACGGCAGTCAAGATTTTTGAGAATTGCACGTGCGTCTTTTTGCGTTTGTTTTTTTTTGCCATATTATTTAAGCATGTTGTATAGGCGATACAAAAATACTGCCATCTGCTCTCTTGTGCAGTCGCTGTGTAATTTTAAGTCGCCCGTACCGTCTCCGTACATGATTCCGTTTTCGGTCGCCCATTCGACAGCCTCTTTTGCCCATTCTGCCGGCTCGCTGTCCGGTGTTCTTTTTGTTTCATCCATGTTTTTGTCCTCCGTATCTTTTATTGTTTGCTCCGTCTGATATACGCCTACCGCGTTTTTTATCCCGAGATAAGGCGCGGGATTAACCGATGTGCCGCTCGAATCGCGTACCTCAAAATGACAGTGAGAGCCGAACGAATATCCCGTGTTGCCCTCTATGCCTATAACGTCTCCCGCATTAACGTACTGCCCCTTTTTTACAAGACGTTTTGACATGTGACAGTAAAAATAATACATGCCGTCGTCGCCGTCTATGCGGACAAAGTTGCCCCATTGCCATGTAAGAGTTGTATCCGTTTTGGGGTCAAGTATTGTCGACGTGCCGACATAACCGCCGACATGAGCGTGTATGTATTTGTCGGTCACGCCCACAAGATCAATCCCTCTGTGATAATCCTGCTGTCCGTTAAGCTTCCGCCACCCAAAAGGCGATGATACTCTGTAAGTCCCGCTAAATACCATTTTAATCTCCTTTTAATTCTTCTGGCAGCGCCATTGTGTCATTGTATAACTTTGTCGCAACATCGTTGCCGCCGAGAGCGTGATATGCTTTGTATGCTATCTTCAACGCCTCTTTTGCGTATATCGGACAGTAACCGCGATCCGCGCATTTGTCGTGACTGCGGATTATCTCTGCACGGAGCAAACACTGTACACCGTCCTCAAGCGCGGTGTTGCGTTTTTTGACCGCCTTAACGTAAGCAATGCACCCAGTTATTATCCCGCCGCACAAAAACGGCACCGCCCATTTGATTATAATGTCAAGGATCATTTATTTCTCCTCTTTTTTTATTTTATGACGATTTTTTTACGTACCAGTATCCGTCTTGATAGCCGTTTGCCGGGTATGCGTTATCATTGTCGGACTCCACATCCTCTATGTATTCGCCTTGTGAGTACGTTGTATTTATCCCGACGATTTTGTATGCGTTTATGTCCCACTCGTCGGTCTCTACGTCCTCGATTTGGTCATAGCTGTATATTTTGTTGACATATCCCAAATAATCGATGTTATCAAGGACAACGATAGCGCCATTAAGCGTAAAATTATCGTAAGCTTTCCAGGTTTTTTTGCCTGTTTTTCTGTAAGTCGTCGGAGATGTTATAGTGTAACCTGTGTACACTTCATCCGGCTCTTTTTGCGGACAGCTTATCGATGAGTTTGTTTTAAGTGAGTATGACGGTATTGCATTGTACTTTTCCCAGACGTTTGACACGCCGCTCCAGAGTATAACCCCGGCGGCGTTTGCGATCTGCTTAACTTCCCCCTCGGGGATGACTATCTTTTTTACTGCGGAAAAGTCTACGCTCATTTTAACACCACCGTTTTTGTAACTGTCTCTCCGCTTTTAAGGGTAAACGTCCATGTCTCCGACGTTTGAGAGGATATCGCGGATGAGATTGCAGAGTTTACGGCTTTTGCGCTCGGGTATTCGGTGTCCGTCGACTCGGCAGACACCGAAACAACTTTGTTTGAGGTGCTCTCTTTCCCGGCGATTAACGATTTAAGGAGCGAGAGCATTTTGTTTATCGCGGCATCTCCGCTATATTTTATCGCCATTTTTACCCTCCGTTTACGAGCCGAAAACAGTCGTCCAAATCGTCTGTACCTCATCGGCAGTAATTTCGCTAAAATCCTCCGTCTTTGCGTATGGCGAGAGATCAACCGCACCCGACATTACATCCCATTTGTACGTATTGCCGGAGGCTACGCATACGACGTTAGATCCTGCAGGATACGATTTCCCCGCGCCCTCCAAAAAATCCGACGTTGTATTAAAAGCGTTTGTAATATTATAAACGTTACCGAGGATCGACGCGCTCAAGGCGGGGAGCGCCGAGAATGCAATGCTGCCCTGCGGCTTAAAAACCGCCGCCGTTTTGGAGTCGACGTATGTTTTTACTGCTTTTGGAGTGGTGTATTTTGTATCGTCCGTCCCGTCCGCCGATACGTCCGTACTTTTCTCGGGCTTGCCCGTGACGTTAGCCCATTTTACGCTGTCGGCTTCGCCCCCGCTTGATACATTGAGCGTCTCACCGTCCATTGTAAGCCCCGATCCGATTTTAACGCCGCCTTTTACGCTTGCGGAGGCTGTCGGGAGCGAGTAGTTATTTGCGCCCGTCGCGATCCCGTCAAGCTTTTGCTTGTCGGCTGTCGTATAGTCGTTAGTCGACAGTCCTTTTCCCTCAACTTTTTTTACGTAGTCAACAAGCTGCAGCTTAATTTGCGTGATAAGCTGAGTTAACATGTTTTCGCCACCGAATTTAAATGCCATTTTTTAACCCTCCGAAAAAATTTTGTTGAATATATTGATTGTTTCGAGCGCGGAAATCTCCGAAAAGCTGTCCGCGCCTACCTCTGCGGATATAACGCCGTCTTTTGTCACCGATATGTAATCCCCGATTTGTACAATGCCCGCCGCCTCTTTAGTCGCCGTATTGTACGGGTGCTCCGTGAGATATTCGTTTACCGCTTTTTTTATCGCTTCTTCTGATACCGTCCCGCTCTCGATTTCGTTTAGTTTTTTCATCAGAGTGTCGTAAACGTCCGACTCGGGGGGATCTATCGATATCCCCGCAATGTCGCGCACCGATGAGTCAACGGGTATGCGGACATAACGCGACGTTTTTATATCGCCCGCCGAAACGCCGACCGACAAAAAGCGCGTGCCGGATATTGCCGGGAGGTCTGCCGCGTCCGCGTCGGTGATTATCGACAAATAATCGCCGCTCTCGAGGACCGCAAAAACCGTCTTATATTTGTATGCGCTCCACTCATCGTCAAAGTCAAAAATCAGTCGGTAATCGTTGTTGTCGGACACGATCCGCGCCGACGGATCGCACAAAAACGGAGTTTTTTCGCGTACCGTTATTTTGATCTCGTGCATTGCCCTCTCCTTTCTTTTTTTAATAGCTTACCAATCCCAATTTTTGCAAGGCGTTAAGTATATTATTGAGTACGGTCAAATAGTTGCTCTCCGTCACTTTGGTTATTTGTTTGGATGTTAAACTGATAGTTTGTCTGCTGACCGGGGACGCGCCGAAAAATCCAACATAATCATAATACGGACTTGGGGAGCGCCCGATTTTTATGGCGTTGCCTATAATTGTGGGATTGGTGTATGTCTGCCCCTCTGTACTTTGTGAGGATGGGGGAGTCGTGTATAATTTGCCTGTGTTTTTGTCAATCCCCACGCTTTGTGTCATTGCCGCTGTTTTCGCGACGGCTCCGCCCGGAGCGCCGATTTTGCAAATTACAACATATGTCCCCGATTGTTTGAGCGCAAGCACGCGATCACCGACCGCAAACGCAAAAAACGAGTTGCAAAGATATTTTTTTGAGCTTGCGTTTTCGTTGCCGTCTATTTTTAGTGTCAAACCGTCGCTCTCGACGCTTGCGACGGTTGCAAAAGCAAATAAAGCTTCGGTTGTTTCCGTTGTTTCCGCTTCCGTAACTATGGTTTCGATTTCATTCAATTATTCGCACCCCCCTGTGTCTCATTGTGCCGCCTTGCGCGAGTGATATTTCCCACGATTTTTCGAGGTATATTCCGATAACGCCGCCGACCGCAATTTGTACTGTCTCGTATGCCTCGTGAGTCGGCACGATTGCCGTCTCAAACTCTATTGTCTCGTTTGTTTGGAGCGATTTATCGCGCATTTTGTTAGCATATGCCTGCAGTTCGGTCTGCGAGGGGGTATTGTTTACCCTCTCAATTATCGGGACCCGCCTACCGAGATTTGCTACCGAGTACGGGGAGTTTGTATTGTTGTTAATTGCCACCGCCCGCATTGTTTCTGAGATTTCGGGATTATCGCAAATCGCGATAAATACGTTTCCTTTGTCGTACACGTCGTTTGTCAGCGTGTATGTGTCCTTTATTATGCTGTCGCGTCCCTCGACATAGCTGTGTTTTATGTTAGAGAGACTCGGCGCGGCGTATTTCGTAATTTTGACCGCGCCCGAATTTGTCACCCAAACTTGATTGTAGTTGATCTCTGATAAAAGCTCGTTTATTATCGTAAGGTATGACGTGCCGATTTCCCAATCTTCCCGATCCGTCGCCAAAACCTCTGTTGACGCTTCGGCGGAGTAATCGGCGATTCCTCCCGCGCTAATCAGTCCTTGCACCGCCGATATATAATTTTGCTCCGCGGGAAAATATTTTAGAGTTTCGATTTTTGCTTGATTTAAGAGCCATAACAAAGAGTACGCCTCAACTTTTATTGTTTTAACTCCGTCCGCAATGCTCGGAGTCTCAGTCGTTACGCAGTACGTGCCGAGGGGATATACAGTCCCGTTGATTTCCACGGACACGCGGAGGCGGTCCGTGAGAAAATTAACACCGGAATATTCGTAAAAAGTCCCCGCGAATGACATTTTGAGATCACTGTCGCTGTCCATGCGTACAACTCCGTCTCCTGTGGAGTTAAGAGTCTTAACCACCGACGCGCCGCGCCACACCTCATATATCGGAGTTATTGTGTTGTAGCTTTTGTACATCATTGTTCCTCCGCGTCCGTTTCGCGGACGTTAAATGATACCGTGGTTATTCGTCCGCTTATTACGTCAAGGTTATCCATAACGCCGCGTATTATCGCGCCCCGCGTCGTTTTTAACATGATCTCCCGTCCGCTGTATTTCGTCAACTTTTGTGATTCGTAAAAATCGCGAAAAGCGTAAATACACGCCATAACTTTTTCCGTTTGCCCCGACGATACCGCGACGGGGCGGGTGCGCCCGGCGTAATACTGATATGTGACCGCGTTGCGCTCCGTTATCTCGTGAGTTTTTGCGGACTGTGTATAGCGCAAGTAGTCGTATGTGTCGCCGCCGTCAGCGGATATCAGATCGCACGGCGGACGAATGTCTATTGTGACGGCGTTTGATTGCAAATAATAACCGTCAGATTTTACCATGCGCACAAAATATGTTGTTCGTCCGTTTGCGTACTTGTCTATTTTTTGTCCGCCCGTCCCCCAAAAACAAATTTTGCCGTCTCTGTAAAATGCGTATGTACTAACCACAATGCTTGTGCCGCCCGACAGTACATACAGTGTACTTGACAACTGCACATTGTTATTGACGATCTTTGCAGACAGCTCCGCCTCAAGATTCGACGGCGGCACATTTGCAATTTGCACATACGTTGTATCGCTCCACTCCGACCATGTACCGTCGCTTGACGCTATGCGGATCTGCGCGGGATATGCGCCGTCTTCGAAAAGCGTCGGGATTTGGTAGCTTTGCGCGTCTCCGGTAATAACTCCGGTATCGTAATCCCCAAAACGTATCTGATACGCCGATTGCCCGCTTGATGTCCATGTTAGCGTCGGCATAGGTTTGCCGTCGCACGTTAGCGCCGATGTTTGGGGATTTGTCTTTACGCGGTATGTAACTTCCGTCCCCGCCGTCCATGCGCTGTCATCGGCGGGATAATAATCCGCCGCCGCCTGTGGTAGCACCGAGATATTTAATGTTATCGTCCCGTCGCGCAGCTTGCCCGCGGGAATCGTGTACTTTGCCTCGGTGATGTTGCTCTTATTGCATATTGTCACCGTCTCGCCCGTGTCTTTGTACGTCCCTTTTATTGTGACGTAATACTGCGGTGCATCATACGGCTGAGAGTACGTCCATTTTATTGTATTCGCCGCGTTTGCGACAAGGATACTGTTTTCGGCGGGGACTATATCGGAGGCTGTGCCGCGGTAGGCTAAATCCTCCATCTCGCCGCTTATCTCTATCCCGCTTAAAAGTCCGTATCCTTTTGCGCTCGCGCCAAACGACATACCGTAGGCAAATATATTTTGCATTTCGGCGGTTGTAATTGTTTCTTCGTTTGCCGTAATTCTTTCGGCGGGCGGCAAATATATATCGCCGCTGCCCGGCAGCGAATTAGCATACTCGGACGCCGATGTGGAGGCGGCGGCTTCGCTCAAAATTCGGGCGCGGGCGGCGCTTTCGCTTGTGTATTTTATTTTGATTTTTAGATTTCGACATGCCGCCGACTCTTCCAAATGCGGCGGCAAGCCTTGTGTAAAATTACGCGCAATAAGTATCCGATTTTTTATAACTTTGACAGAGTTGACATTATACCACTCGTCATACTCAAAACGTATAGATCCGGTGTTGCGCTCATAATCGACGTTTATCGAGTTGCCTTTCGACAGCCGCTCAATCGCATAAGTGTTGTAATCCGCCGCAAAGCTAAAGCTTTTGTATGCCATCCCGTCACCTCATCCTCGCGCGGACTCTCGCGCTTTGCGCCATTTTTACAATGTCGTTAAATTCGCGCACGTTCCGCGCGTTAATGCTTATGTTGTACGTGTTGTTTTCAGCTGTGCCGAGGTTCGGCGCGGTGCCGTTCGGGTAAATCCGCGTCCCTCTCGGGAGTTGTACAATTTCGGGACCGTACTCGCCTACGAGCGATAAGCCGCCCGGGTAAAAATCCGTCCCGCTTGCGTAGCCTTTGGGCTTCCCGCCGCGAAAAATGCTTGCAAAATTTTGCCCCGCAAGCTTGACCATATCCCAAGCGCTGCTAAAATCAAACGTCAATGTTGAGTATACCGCCGCGCCGATTGCCTCTTTTGTGCGATCCCATGCTCTTTTGCTGTTGTCCATTGCTATGCTTACATTGTATAGAGCTTCGACTAAATATGCTTCTGTTACTGCTCCCGCGTCTTTTGCCGCGTCTGCGTAATCTCGTATAGCGTCGCCTCCAGCTCTTACAATCCTGTTGACTTTAGAGGCGCTCTCGCCCCAAATGCGCTGCAAATATACCATTCTCTCCGTCTCGTTTGTGTATGTCCCTGCAACGTCGATAATATCATAAAAAATATCCTCAATGTCGCGCAAATTGCCGCTTTGATCAAGGAGCGCAACGCCATATTTATCCCATTCGTTCATTGCGTTAGTAACTGCTTCGCGTTCTTCATCTGTTGCGTATTGGAGATCCTCCATGTGCCCCGCATACTTGCCCACTACTTTGTATGTTTCGCTGATTTTAGAGTAGAGCGGATTCATTATCTCGGTAAAGTTAGAGGACGATATGCCGACCATATTAAGAGCATACTCTAACTCTTGATATGATGTTAAGTCCATACCGAGCATTTCCGCCTGTTCTTTCATCTCGCGAAAACTGTCCCCCGCGCTCACTACCGTGCTTATTATTCCTTTTGCCGCGGCAACGCCCGTCCCGACTGCCGCGAAAGTTCCGGCGAAGCTTGACAGAGTGCCGGAGAGATTTGATACCGTACCCGACAGTTTTTCGCCGAGCAGACTGTTCATTTCGTCAAAAAGTTTGTTTGTATCGCTTCCGCTTTTAAAAAGTCCGTCGAGCGACAGTTTACCGCCGTCGTTCGCTTCGGATAAATCCTCCGTGGCGTCCTCGGTTTTGTTTAGCTGCTTTTCGGCGTTTTTTAGTTCTTCGGTGTGCTTGCGTACCGCCGTATTGTTCGCGCCGTACTTTTCTGTGAGTTCGCGCACCGCGTCGCGCAACTCCTTCGTTTCGGCTTTTGCGCGTTTCGTCGGATTTTTTATTTTATCGATCTTGTCGGAGTTTTCCGCAAGACGTTTATTAAAATCCGCTTCTGCGTCCTCGGTGCGCTTTATTTCATCCGTTACGGCGTTATATTCTGTTGTTAGTTTTGTGAGAGCCGTCCGCGCGTTATTGTACTGTACGGTTAATTCGAGAGTTCTTGCGCCCGTTTTGCCGTATATCTTTTCCGCGTCGGACAACTGCTTCCCGATTTCCTCAATTTTTTGTGACTGTAAGTCCATAGCCTCAGAGAGCGTTTTTTGCTTACCTGTCATCGTCTCAAGCGATTTATCACTGGATTTGTATTGCTCCGAGAGCAGTCTTAACTCCGAGCTGTTGACTTTTAAGAGATCGTTTATCTCGCTTATTGCTTTTTTAAACTCCCTCTCTCCGTCGACTGTCAGCCGCAGTCCCGCGTCAGCCATTTATATGCACTCCTTATCTATGGATTTTAAGCCGTCTCCCTCTCCGTCGTCCGACATATATTCGCGGTACGCTTCGATTTCGGCGTAGATGTCGGCTGGCGTTCGCCGCCCGGCTTCGCCGTGGGAGTAGCCTAATGTCTTAACGGCGATAATACGCAGCAAAGCGGGGGAAACGTCCGATTCTTCCGCGGTTTCGCCGTCCTCCGCAAAATCTATCATTTTCCAACGCTCCCCGCGTTTCCCGCTTTGCCTTTTTAGTTTTTTGATTTTATGCTGTCTATAAGTTCGGCGAGGACGGTTTTTGCTACGTCCCCAAAATCGCGCGGCATGATTCGCGCGCCGACAAAATTTTCCGTCACCCGCTCCGGGGTCCCGATAAACGCAAAATGCTCGTTGATCATCACCGCCGCAATGTCTTTTACAACTGTGATATCAAGCTTTTTCTCAAACTCGTCAAGACTGCCGTATGTTTTGTATATGTACTCAAATACATTAATATCGGTGCGGAGTATGTATTCTTTTCCGTCAAGCGTTAAAACGTTCATTTTTAACCTCCCGTCGTGGGCTTGATGTTGCTTGACAAATACGTCTGCGCAGCCTGTTCGGTGTCTTTCCATCCGCTGTCTTTTTTCCATTCGTCGTTCGCGTTGCGCATGATTTTACCCGAGAGCGAGGCGGTCTTAAATACAATGGTCTGCCCCTTTGTCTCAAAATCGTCACCCATCGGATTAAATTTGACGCGCGTGTAAATAATCGCCTTGTACTGCTTTGCGTTATTTTTTATCCGACCGACGATAAATCCGAGCCGGATGTATTTTGCGCTGTCGCCGCCTTTGTATGTGATCTCGCCCGATTCGCTGTCAAGCGTCGCGCCCATGATGTCAGCCGCAACCGCGTCCTCAATATCGTCGCCCTCAAACGTTATAGATCCGTCGACAAACTCAGATATGTACTCCGCAATAGCGTCGTCGGCATAAAGAGTCGTGTCTGTGCTGTTTATCGTAACTGCGGCGCGGATAGCTTTGGAGAGCGTTGCCGTAGTGCCGTATGTTTCGCTTTCTGTTCCCTCACTTGTCGTAACGGTGACGGGACAGTATTTAGCGTTTTTAAGTGATACTTTTGCCATCGTTCATTATCCTTTCAAGTTCTGTTTCTGCGATTTCCCGCATTTTTGTTTCCGCCTCTCCCCATTTTGCCCGGACTGCCGGAGCGGCAAACGGCGTAGGCTCACGCCAATACGCCCATTGTGACCGCGGGCGCTTTGAGCGTGTCCGTGCGCCGGAGTCTTTTATCTGATATCTCGACCCGAGGACAGCGCCGCTCTCAAAAGTCCTTGCCAAAAGTTGGAAAGGTACGCCATTGGGAAAGTTTTTGACCGCGGGGAGTTGATACCCGTCAAAACCGAGATGGACATTAAACACGCCCTTGCGGTCCGTTTTCATCGGCGTGATCCCAAACGCCGCCACTAACTCGCCGTTTCGCGATTCCGGTTGCAGTATCGCTTTGAGATTCTTTTTCATCTCGTCCGCAATAATGTTCGCACCCGCTTTTAACGCCGCCTTTGATATGTCGGGGAGCGCTTCGGGCATTTTGTCAAGTTTCCGCCGAAAATCCGCATTGTCAATAAATGTCGCAACCGCCACACTCGATCTCCCATGAGATTTGATATACTATCTGCCGTAAAACAGTATCGCGTCCGATGTTAACAATGCTAAACGGTATGCCCGCGCCGTTTAACGCCTCGCAAATCTCCGCGATCCCCTCGTCGTATTCGTCCGCCGTGTAAAACCATATTTCGCCGCGCGGTTTTAAGATTATTATTTCGTCGTCCGCGCTGAGCGCCGAGGCGGCGGAAGTCTCGCCCCAAATAATATATCGCTCCGGCTTAGGGTCTGCGGCATAAAAATGATATGTCGGGATCCCCGTTAAAACAAGCGCGTCCCGCACGTCAGTTATTTTCATGGATTTTACCTACCCTCTCAAGCGATAAATCAACTACTGCCTCGCCCGCGTCCTCGTCAAACATCTCCTGCGACTGTACCACGCGGTATTTGTACCCGTCCGCAAGCTTCGCAATATCGTCAGCAAACACGACAGCTCCGCGCGGCTTTTCGATGCGCACGATTTTGTCAATTTGCGTGTCAATTTGCTGCGCCGCGTAATAACGCGACATTCCCACGGACTTTTCCGCGTACCACGCCGAGTGATATTTTGTTTCCGTCCCGTTCGGTAAATCCCCATCCCCGGCAGCCTCCGGGGGATGATATAAGTTTAATACTCCGCAATCACGTATCATTGTTTTTGCCCTCCGCAAGCCAACGCTCGCGCCGCGCGAGGCGCAGCCAGTCCGGCATTGCCTCTCTCTTTTCACGGTTTGAGTATTGCCAGCATACCATATCGGCGGCAAACACGATATCGCGCGGCGTGTTGCGTAAATAAATCCCCGTGTCCGCAAGCTCACCGATAACAGCGCCTATGCGCTCCGTCAGATATGCGTCGAGCGCGGTGTCGTTACGGTTAAGACGCGCCTTGACTATCTCCAAAATTTTGCTTATCATATTTGCCGCCTTTCGTTATTTTTTAGGTGTCTCCTATTTTTTAGGTATCTCCCGCGCCCTGATCCGGATTTGTCTGTGTTGCGTTTGCGCTGTCAGTCGCAAATGTTACCGCCGTCCCGCTGACCGCAGTCGTTGTCAGCGAAAATGCCGCGAACGCCTCGCCCGCGAGAGGTCTGCCGTCGTAACGCGCAACGCCCGCGAATACGGTCTGATCCTCAAGGAATCTTACGTGCTCCGATTTGCGCAGCTCGATTTCGTTTCTTTCGCCGAGTAGATAATGCCCGCCGTAACCGCCGACTATAACGTTGTCCGGCATAAAGTCAAGCTCTACGACCTTGCCGCCGAGAATCGGCATTTCGTCAGATACTCCGGCGACAACCGCGCCCGCGGAGTTAAGAGACATTGTTTCGACTTTTACGTTCATCCATGTCGAGTGCGACATTGCCCAAAATACTGATTCATCAGCTGTGTTGTACTTAGGCTTGATTTTGCCGAGAACCTTAAACGCCTCCTGCAATACCTTGATTCCGGTAACGCTTGCCGCTGAGAGCTTGCCGACGTTGGATGTAGAGAGGTTTGTAAATGTCGGCGCGTTTGTACCCCACCAAGTCGGAGATGTCGCCGCGACGAGGCGGGGAACAATACCGATCGGCATGTTTGATCCCGTACCGTAAAGGATCGCCTTGTCTTTTGCAAGTCCGATAGCCTGTCCGAGCATATCCATAACAAGCGCGGCAAGATCCTCGTCGGAGTCCTGCAGATACGGATTAGGCACGGGGATATATCCCGCCACCTTGTGACCGTCCATAACCTCCTGCGCAATGTTAAATGTCAATTCGTTAAATTTACCGAGCGTTTCTGTCCATACCGCTTCCGGTGCTGAGCCGATAATGTTTTGCTTGCCCGTGCCGCGTATCGGCTTTACGTTGACAAAAGGAGTCAGCTTACTGTATGTGTCGATCCTGTCGCGCAGTGTAGGCAGCATAACGACAGGTACGGTTAACGTGGTATTTGTAATCCCGCGTGTCGCTATATCGCGCATATCGCGCAAAAATTCTTTAACTTCCGCGCGGCTTGCAAGATCGCCACAACGATCACGGTACTCTGGTGTAAATCTGTTCATTCTTGTTTTTTCTCCCTCTCTCTTTGTGATTTTTGTTATAACTGTCCTTTTTTGATTTGCTTTCTTTGCCCTCTCTTCGATGGTTTCAAGTTCTTCTTTCAGTTCTTCGATTTTTTCTTCAATTTCTGCGATTATGTTGTCCGCTTCTTCTTCTGCGTCCGTAATTTCTTTGTCTTGATCTTCGATTTCTTTTACTTCGTCCTCAAAAGCGTCTTTTTCTTCTTTTGTTGATTTGTCATTCATTTCTCGTAGAGCTTCCGCGGCGCGTTTTTCTCTTTCTTTCCATGTCGCGCGGCGTTCCGTTATTTTTTCGCGTTCCGCGAGTTTTGCGGTTTTTTCTTCTTCAAGTTCCGCAAGTTTTCTTGTGATTAAAATTTGTCTCAGTGCCATTTTGTTAATTTATCCTCCATTCTTTTTTTCCATCGTTTGTTATAGATTTCGGTGTTCTTCTCCCGCGCCCCGACCTCCGTCCCCTCATAAGCCGGGAAAGTGCAGAGCGAAAACTCAAACACATCAACCTCCGTCAGCGTGTAGTGCGATCCCTCCGCTTCCTCTGTTCGCTCTTCTGATATTATGTAGCCGCCGAAGGACGCTTGCGACACGTCGCCGCGCTTAGTTCTCGCGTAAGCGTTCATTGCGTCCGTATCATCGGGATTGATTTTACATCTGACAAATATTCCGTGATCATCGGCGCGGACCGTCGCCGTTCCCGCTGATGTGCGACCGAGGACGAGCGTCGAGTCGTGGTTAACTAATATCCGTATGTCTCCGTCTAAATATTTGTCAAACGCATTACGCGCGATACTCTCCGTCATGCCGTAGCCGAGATCGTATAAATCCTCAAAGTTGACAAAATATCCCTCAATGTAGTGTTCGCCGTCCGATTCATCTGCGCGAAACGCACAACGGCAGTTTCGCGTTATTTTTTCGCGCATTTTTTACTCACCTCCGTTTAATTTTTTTTGGTCTCCGAGCCTGTCAGCCGGGATATAGTTTTCGAGCGCCAACAGATCCTCCATGTCCTCGTCGGGTGACAGTCCGAGCCAGTCCCGCCATTCGTTGCGCCGCATCGCCATCCTGTCAACAAGCTCTTTACCCGCATTGACAAGATCGGTGATACTGTAACTGTACAATGACCGCGGATTAAATGTTATGTGATAGTCCGGCGAGTATAAGAGCTTGCGCGTCATCTCCTGTTGTATGATCTGCGCGAAAGACATGATCGTCGTCGTGATAAAATGCTCATATGCGTCTTTGTTAAATTCCCCGACCCCTACCATAAACGAGGGGACGCGGAATATCCCCGCCACTCTGCGCTGATCAAGCTCTAAATTGTCTTTTATCGCAAGGTCTGTTATAGACAACGGCTTGACTTGCTGCACATCAAGCGTTTCAGCTGGGATTATCCACGGCGTTCCGTTTTCATCCGAATCGACGTATCGCGAGATCATTTTTTGCCGCCCGTCTTTTGAGGACAGCTCCTCCGTCAATCCGTCTACTTTGACAATGAGAGACGGCGCGGGCGATTTTTGCAGCGCGGTTTTTGTTTTGTTAGCTTGCTCAATGCAGTCAACAATGTTTCGGAGTGATATTCCGCGCCCTCTCCCGATCCATGGTCTGTCGGGATCGGGATTTACGGCAAAATGCAAAATCTCATCCGGGCGAAACGTCTCGCTGTTGTATCTGACTATGTACCCGCCGTCCGAGGTATCCTCAAACACAACTTGTGACGGACGGCAAGGCATCATTGATTTTAATTCGCCGTCCTGTCCAAACTCCGGGAGAACAACGCAGTTTCCGTCCCCCACCGTTAAAATTGTCGAAACGATGTTGTAAATAAATGCTTTGCGGTTTTGGTAAGGATTCGGTGATATATCTATTGCCCGCGATAATCCGTTTATAATTCGGCGATCTCCGCCGCCCGTGTTCTCAAGGAGATGCAAAGTCATACTTGATACTAAGTCGGCTATCGCGTCAACGCACATAGCCACCTCCGGGCAACTGTAAAGCGGGACGTATCCGCTCTCAAAAATGATATCCCAATTTGCCGCCGGCGACAGCGCAACAAGTGTTTTCGGCGCGTCGCGCGTCCTTTTTAAGGCTCTTTTTTTAAATATGCTCATCCGGTTTAATCCTCCCATTCGATTCGGTTTTTGCCCATGTTTTCAAGCATCCGTATACATGCAAAAACCGACGCGTCAAATATATCTATTCTTGTGTTTTCCTCTACTTTTTCGTACATAACCATATCGTCTGTTTTTTCGATTGCGTGTACGTTCTCTACGCAGTATTCGTAAGCGTCCGAGTGCAGATAATACAAATTCCCGTTTTTTGCGGCGTTTTCGATGTACCGGAATCCCTCGGATTTTTTGTAAAAATACTGCGGCTGATCCACAATCTTAAATCCCGCCTTTTTCATCGCGACAAAATATTCGCGGCAGAATTTTCGGTCATGTCCGACCTCGGCGATCTTAAATCCCGCCTTTTTCATCTGCAAAAACCATTCGACGACCTCGGCATGGTTTACCGTTTTGTTATTTGACAGCGTAAGCCATCCTTCGTCACGCCACCCGAAAAGCGGGATGTTATCCTCGTCGGCTTTTTTCGACGCGGCTACAACCGGGAACCAACAGTGCGGGATGATTATGCTCACTCCGTTATATACACCGTATAAACAAGCGGCGGTTAAGTCGTATAATTTTGACAAGTCCGCACCGCCGTACCACTTAACAGGCAGCTTCGACAGCTCCTCAAGCGTCCAATCGTATTTTTTGTCCGACGCTTGGAACTCAAAAATGTTAAAATACGCCCGCGCGGAGGACACAAAACAGTTGAGCGACTTTTGTATAAAGTCTTTCCTCTGCTGCGGATCGTTCTGCGCTTCGAGCGCCCCCGCTGTCATGTCGGCGGGGCGAATCGTGATCCCGTAATTGGGATTTGCCCTCTCGTGCTCATCCGCGTTTAAGTAATCGACATTGCCGTCCTCATCCTCCGCCGCCTTGCAGATAAATATAAAAAGCTGATCGGAGTAATCATCCTCCGCGTCGCGCGATAGTATGTTTTGACAGAGTTTAAGCCTTTGAGCGCAAAACGTATGCCGCCCGCCGTCCCCCGCCGTAGAGATACCGACCATCAGTTTGTTTGAGTAAGCTTTCATCGCCTCGCGCAAAATGTTGTATTGCTTCGGCGACTTAAAAGCGTGTAACTCGTCGGCAATGGCAATGTTGCAGTTGAGCGAATCCTGTTTATCGGGATTCGCCGCAAGAGCCTCAATGTATACGGACCCGCCGCCTATGTCGTTGTTTGATATTGAGTGTACGTTGTTGTTGTCAAGGATTCGCCATCCCTCGGACTCCGCCTCATCTTTGGATGAGTAAATGTGATTTGTCAGATTGTTTTCGATGTTTCGGTATGATTCCATCGCCTGTCTCAGCGCGGCGGCGGCTATGTATATAGTTGCGCCCGACTTGACCGACAGCAGCGCAAGCGCCCAAGCAAGCGCCGCGACAAATAGTGTTTTCCCGTTTTTTCGCGGGATAAAGATAAACGCCTCTTTTATACGCCGGAGCTTTGACCCCGGTATATAAAAAACTAAAATCCCGTATATGCAAAATTTTTCCCACGGCTCAAGTATCAGAGGCTTACCCCGCAGCGGTACGCCGCTTAGATCCTCGCCCTTGCGATGCACAAACTGCGTCTGTATTTTTTCGATTACATAATCCGCTTCGGCGCAGTCAACGTCAAACCGCCCCGAATCCACATCACGCCTAAAACGCGTACAAGCCTGTACCGTTTCGACGCATGCTTTTTTCGTCCCGTCCAAAACCGCGCTTACATATCTCTCAACCTCCGCAGCGTATTTGCCGTCCATCACATTTTGCTCTTTCCTCCAAGTCCGCAGATAATCTCACGTTCCCGCTCTGATAATTCCCATTTCCGTGCCGCCGCTTTTTCTGCCGCCGCTTTTTCTGACAGTAAAAAGCCCGCGCCGTATATGCTTGTTTTATATGGTTTTTGAGCGTCTAAATCGCGTACAAAGTATGTATCTTCTTCCGCAATTTCGAGCGCTGCCCCGGCAGTTGCAAGATGCCCGAGCAATGCCGAGCTTGCAAGCTCCCTCGGGTATGTATATCTGTTAGCCGATTTTGCTTCTTTTGCGCGGTTTGCGGCATCTGCCTCTTTCATTCGCCATCTTAAATCCGGAGACACAATGATTTTTTTACCGGGTAAATTTGTTACAAAACCCGTGGAGACAATCGCCCCGTTTTGATATGTTATTTTAGCGTCGACAACGATATAATTGTACTTTCCCACGCCCGTCGAAAACAAAGTCAAATGCGGCGCAAAGAGAAAAAATGCAATCCCGCGTTTATCATAAAAATCACAAATTTTTGAAATGATCGAAAACGGAGGATTGTCAACCACTACGCAATTATCGGGGTATTCTTCGTTTTCGTAATCCCCTCCCGGATAAAACGGACGTATGATTTCGCGGTTGCTTAGTCCCCAACGCTCCGTCGCCCAACTCAAAACAACGTCGTAAACGCCGTCGGGCGTATAACATTCGTCGGTTGTTTTTTTGATCTTAAACTTGTCGACAAACGCTTTGTACTCGTCTGTCGTTTCCATTTCGTCCGCACGCGCCATTCCCTCGGCGAATCGTTTAGCGCGCTCCCGCTCCGTCGACATTAAATCAGCTCCTCCAGTTTAGATTTTTTTGTTTTTTCAAATGCTTTTTCGTTAAGTTTTAATAACCCTCTCGGCGTAAGTCCGAGCGCATCTTCGAGAGATAAAATATCCCGCCGCAATCCCTCAAGCGTCGCAACAGTCGGAGATTTACGCGCCTTGTTATCCGTAACAATTTCGCACTCATATCCGCTTTTTTTGTAGACGCTATATATTTTTTTGTACTCCTTTGAGAGTTGGACATATCTTTCAATCGCCGCAACAAATTCTTTTTTATAGACTCCGAGAGCAATCATTTTGTTTTCGATGTTAGTTTTGTTGATTGTCTCCGACATTTCGCGCTCCTTTCGTTTTTTGTTTTTTCCTCACGCGCGAGTGCGCACGTCCGCGCGTCGCCGGAGGGGGAAAGGGTTTCCCCTACCATTAGGAGAGAAGAAAA
>OJAW01000440.1_pt1 | contig 29919 bp, 25 predicted proteins | sample 1589151 | NCBI WGS metagenome assembly OJAW01 (sample SAMN03283290) | human gut metagenome | biome: human-associated habitat; material: feces | host: Homo sapiens | place: Peru | collected 2012
TCTGACTGACTAACTGCCAGTTAAAACGCATATCATCGTAGGTCTTATATATCCCATGCATATTGTCACCTATACAGATATAATTCCCATCCTTTATATAACCAAATTTTGCTTTTCGCATAATGTAATCAGATAATCGAAATAATCTAAAATGGCAGTTCTCTTCTTGGAACGCCATAGTCTGTACAACTCTCCATTTCCTCTATCTCTTTCCATGCTTCATGGAGATAGGTTTTCACGGCTTCTGGCAACTTGCCTTGTGTTGCCAATTTCTTCAATTACTCTATAAGGTCTTCTATCGCATATTCAGGACTATACATGTCGTCAAAATACTTACGGGGTCTCCAATGAATGGCGTTATTATTAGTTATATATTTTCTGAATAGCCCTAAGATATATATATCATACTGATTTTTAGAATATCATTACTTGATTTATTATCTACACTTTAGTCTGACCACTTACTTCAGCTCATCGAAAGCAACATGCAAGTTGTTTAATAATACTCATCACAACGCTTTATTTCTACGTAAAACATCCTTTAATTCTTCAGAACACTGAACCTCACTAAAGTCATATGCTGCCACATCGAATGCAGTGATGATATAAAATGAATATTTGTAATCAGTCCAATCATCAGAACAAAACATAATTCTACCATTAGACAACACTGCAACTATTTGATCATTCTGCACATTAAAGCCTATATCCAAGATATCTCCATCTATTATATTCTTAGGTCCATGATAAGGGTGTTCTTTCCACCATCCCATTCTCTTGCCATAAGAATACTTTTCAAAGTAATAATGGGTCTTTAATATATGATGCCCATCCGATTCTACAATGATTGTCTTTTGTGGATGCACAACCATCATTGAGTTTTTATTTGGTAATTGTAAGTGTCTCAGAACAGCGCCATTTCCCGTATGATACATATCTAAATTTCCGTTAGCCAACGCTACCGCTATAAATGGCTGCTCCTCAAACAGTCCTATGCTTTCTATTGTAGAATATCCACCATTGAAAGTCAATAAAGATTGATCTCTGAAACTGCGTATTTTTGCGACATTCCCTTTATTGTTGACAGCAGCAATAGAATTATCTCTAAGTATGCATATCAAACTTGGATCTGCAACGGGACTATCTATAATACTGCTCTTTCCTGTTCTCAGATTATACAAGAATACCTTTCCTTCCTCTTTTCTTACAACACAATCATCTTTACAAAAAATTTTACCACGATTGCTTGAAAGGAAGTATTCTTCAAAAACTTGTTCTTTATGCAGTCTTACATCATACACCCATGTGCCATGACGAAACATTTTGCCTAACATCCAATCTCCGTTTTCAGAAAGATGAATACTATCAACATTACTCGGGCAAGTCAACTCTTCCAATTTACTGCCATTATTTAAGTTCCAAAGTTGTACACGCCTACGTCGTCCAAAAACTTCGTAACTAAGTGTAATGGCTTTGCTTCCATCACCTGATATTGTAGCATCTTTCAATCTGGCCTTTCCTCTTGCAAGTATACCTATAGTTTCATTTTCATGCTCCAATATCAAGCGACCGTCCGCATAAGAAATAGCACAAAAATTCTCATCACCAACTTTATCAATTTCTCCGTGGCTTTTGTCAAATTGCTTTTTCTCATATCTATTTAATATTGAGATGTCATGACCTTGCACTGGATTCAAATATTTGTCCTTTCCTTGATTTATTGTCTTGCGTGTAAAATCTGTAAGGCTATAAATAACCTCACGGTTAGGATAATATAGATGGACTGCATTATTGCCTACGATGATAGACTTTAGTTTGTGACATATTCCATCCTCTTGACCTATCTCTCCAGAAAATACCCAACTATTTTTATATACGAACACATATAATTTACCAGACAACACAAACAAACGGTTTTCTACAAAAACCATTTTTGACAAATCTCGTCCGAAATCAAAAACATAAGGAGCTGTAGATTGTCGTAATGAGAAGACATATATTCTCTTATCTGCCCATGTCGCCAAAAACTCCTTATCAGATGATAATGTAAGATGCTTATGACAGATAGGCATACCCATACTGATACCCAACGTTACATTATCAATTATTGCATCTCTCAAAGATATTCTCGATGTCTGCAAAGCGCTATTCGGCAATTTTACATTTCTCAAGTCCAATTCTGAAAAGTCAGCAACATTATCTTTATTGCTTGAAGGAAATGCATCGAACAGATTTTGAACTAAAACAGAAACATTTGCAATTTTAGCTGCTTCCTGACGCACACATTGGGCTGTATGGTGCCAGTATTGCTTATCTATTTGTCGGATATTGGATATTATAGAGAATGGTATTGGGCGCTCATTCCATAAAGCCAAAACATCCTTCTTGCTGTTCGTTTGTTTTACAATATACTTTGCAGAGAGATAATCACGAAACATTTGGTGCGGGAAGGCTGTTGTTCCCTGATTCATGTAAAGGAGACGCATTTCTTGTGTAAGAAAATCAATCACCTGATATGGCTCTAAAGATAGCTCTGATGCTTCCCTATAATATTGACGTATCGCATGGATTGCTGCATTTTCAACAACAACATTATCAAGCATGCCTGTCAATAGCTTATGAAACTCTTCATCCTCTATGTTCATTCTGAACGAAGACTCATAGCAATATGCAATATTGGGCAATATCTCATCAATGCAAACCTGCGACAATAGCATCTTATAGCCATCTACTTGACCGCGCAATGTCAATAGAGCTTGCTGTGCCACATAATAGTTATGAAACAAGTCTGCTTCACACATTATGGGAAATCTCCAATTCAAGAAATGGAGATTCTTAGAGTCATTCACAACGGAGCAAATCTCCTTGTAAATTGTCACCATCATCGGATTGCTCAGCAATCGTGTCAATACTTCGGATTTTACAATATTGTTCCATTCCTCTTCCGAGAAAAAATCCTTGATTTCAGTTTTGCCCAATGCGCATAGCTCAGATTTTCTAAATGTAGGCAAACTATATCTTACTGTAAAATCGGAACGGGAAGATATAAGAATTTGAACTCCATCTAAGAAACTGAGACGTTGTACCTCCTGTATGAATTTTCTTTCTGATTTTCCATCTACTTCATTCATCCCATCAATGAATATGGTCAGTGTAGGTTGGCGATGTTTTTGTGTTAAACATTTTTCCAACAAGTCAATATCACCTTTGAAAACACATCTTGCACAGTATTTGATTATATCCATTCCCATACTTGCAAGTTGTTCCGCTGATACATACAAGGTAGGAGAATTTGTTGTTTTACAATAGTCCAATAACATCGTAGTCTTTCCCATACCGCCATCTGCCAAAAGAACAATATGAGGACAATTCGTATTCCAAGCCATACTCAGAAGCGTAGATATGGTTTCATACGTGCCTTCCGAATGAATTTTAGGAATCAAATTCCGTTCAACTTTATTAGGCATACGATTGTAGAAATACGAGTTTGCCTTTTGGCATGCTATCAGTTCTTTCGAATGCCCTTCAATGCCTACCGGCTTAAGTTGAAATTCGTATACACCAACCTCTTCACCATCCAAATCAACAATTGGATATTCTGTCCATCCTTCTGGAAACCATGTATATGCACATACACGGCATTGATAGTTTTCGGAATCGTATTCTCCAATCAATATAGTGGCATTCGCATCCGTTTCATAATGTAACTCGCCTGATTGTAAAGAATCAAGATATTTCATCTTTTGCAAGTTATGATCATGTTCATGACCTGCAAGCCAAAGTCTTACATTATTCTTTTGCAAAACATTCGATAATAATTTTCTCTCGTCTTGCAATAAAGAAGTAATCGGATAGTGAGTTAATAAAATTGTTGGCTTTTCTTGGTTCAACTTACGGACGACAGTATATAGTTTTTCCAATCCCACTAATAAATCAGTTGCTTTACCACTTTGGGAATAAACCAATGTCGTATCAACATGTAACACATTAAAATCTGGTGTTTCAATAGAGAAATGAGGATTATAGCTATCTTTATACAAATCTATACGATCTGTATCATACAATTCTGATAAGAAATCTACGAAATCCTCTTTACCTGATTGTAATTTCTCTAAGTCAACAGTATCAATATGTCCAATATCTGGTTTATAGTATCCATCACATGGAACAATATGTTTAATGGCATCTTCTCTCCCTTCAGCAAAGATGTTTACATCATGATTCCCTGGAACAATAAACAATCGTTCTATCGGAACGCCAACAGCATGACAAATATTTCTCATATAATCAGCCATGTCTTCTGTAAAAGAATTGGGACGGACATTGGCAGAGCGAATGTCTCCAGTACAAAACACATAGTCACACTTCATCCTTTTATTCCTCAAAAAAGAGGGAAGTTCATCACGAAGTCTTGCCGATGAGAAATTACAATCATTTAAATGCAAGTCCGAAATATGTAACCAACGAATCATAATGCTTTATTTTGTTACAATCACTTTTGCGTTCTTATTTTCATATTTTATAATATCAGCGATTTACAACCAGTAACTACAAAAGTGGAATGTGAGTGATATTTCATTATATTTATTTTCGTAATTTAGGACTATTCAGTTAATGCCATCTTCCCAGAAAGCCATTTGATTCAATATTGCATAAATGTACCGAATATCGGCACAGAACCCGAATTTTGCATTTATGACAATCCCGAAGACCATGAGTTCTCAACATTAGTGCATAACAATTCATTCCGACCATTAGTCGGAATATAAAAAAGATATGGAGGACGTTGTCAGGCTATGCTTTTTCAGAGCTTCTTCCTTTGCAAGTTCTCGTGCAGCAAGTGTAGCCGCGTTAGCCTTATAGATGCCGAAGAAGAGGAGCAAGGTTTCACAGAATTGGTTACGTGCAGCTATTCGTCCCACACCATAATGTAGCTTTTGATTGCTAAAACTCCCCTCCATAACCGTAGCGCAAAGATTGCCGATTATCCGCCTGGTTGTATGGAGGTCGGCATCTTCATCTTTAGGCTTCAGCCCTTTACGCGCAAAGCATGTAACGACACCTTTGTCTGTGCAAAATTTTCGATTTGCGTTATTGGCATATATGGTATCTGCTCAAAATCTTTTAACAGCAATGCCTGTTAATTTTTCTTGATAGTCTATGCATTCCTTCAAACGAATATCTTCATTGAAGGCTTCAAACGAGTGGCACTCGATAAAGGAAATGCCTTCGATTTGAATGTTGTTGACCTTGGCACCGAACTCTACACAATTGTTCTCCTTTCCACGAACAATGGGGCGCAAGTATGAGCGATCGATGCTGACAATGCGGTGCTGCATATTCTTCTTCTCCATCAAGTCTTGCAGTTGACGTCTAACCTCGTTTACAGCAGCTATACGCTTACTCTGCTCAGCATTCAAACATATAGAGGTGTTCCCTTGGGAAGACATCTGCCAGTTTTTCCGCCAGTTCCTTGAGTGGAAGTTGTGCATGGATGCGTCCGAATTCACTCAGTTTGAAACTCTCCAAATATTTTTGCTGAAAATAGAATTCAGTAAATGGCAACGATGGTTGTATTTCAGATAATTTTTGTAACTTCACGGTCTATTATTTTTAAAGTTTTATCCCCGAATTAACCCGTGATGGGCCCATCGGGGGGGGGTATTGTAAAGTTACAAAATAATATTTATATTGAAAATCAATTAGTTATACATTTCCTGAATAGTCCTAATTATATCTCCACACTCTTTACATTTTATCACTAATGGCCAGTCAAAGAGGTTAATGTTCTGATCCATCTGCATCTTTATCTGGTATATGTGATTACAAGAAGGGCATTTAATATAAAATCTTCTAGTCATATCATTTTTGATTTCACATTGCTTTTTATAACGCTCTATTACTTAAACATTCCCTTCATCACTTTCTCCACCTCTTCCAATGGCACATTCAGCATACGCGACACATAGAGCGGAGTTATGACATCCATACTTCCCGACTGGCGTTCCATGCCAATCAGATACTCGATGTTCTTTTTCAAATCGCCAAGACTGTTTGAGAATGTAGCTGAAACCTGTTCTTTGTTTTCTGCTTCCTTTACTTTGAAAGCATCAAACGTTTCACTACCATCCTCACCATATTTCCCATCCTTAGCTTCATATATAACCGATGGTTCCAGTACTTCCACTGTGTGCCATACACCTTGTGGCACAACACAACCATAATTACCAATGGTGGGGTCAAGATGAATACGCTCTATCTCGTTTCCGTTTTCATCACAAATAACCTCTACAATCTTACCGCACAGGAGAAAAACATTTTCCGTACTTTGTGGATGCCTATGGATAGGCACAACGGTTCCTGGCAACAAGGCATTCAGCATGCGTTGCGAATTATCATTGGCAGATGTTCGCAAATCCAAATTCTGCCGCAATCGAGGATTAACAACAGCTTGCTCAAAGAGCTTGCCTAAAAAGTCTTTATTAATTTCCATAATTGTTGTAAACAAACAAAACATGAACCCCATAAATTACACGAAAGGGTGTTCATATAATCGATGAAATTCATGTCTTGAATTTTGTAAATGTTACTTCTTTAGTGAATTAAGGTATTCCTCATGTAAGTGATAATATTTCTTCATGAATAATACGTAGGCGATGACCAGTACAGCTAATGCTCCAATCAAATACATCCAATGGCAAAGCGCTGTATTAGGACATAGATAAACAAATCCCAATGATATAGTCAACTGCATGGCCATATATAGTAGCGTTACTTTTACATGTCCTATCTTCAGTTCGTTTGCCATTATCTGGTAAGCATGCTTTCTATGTGCCTCACCCAGGTTCTCATGCAGCATAATTCGGTGAACAATTGTCAAACAACCATCCACACCATATACCAATAAGAAAATCAGCCATGTTATATTTTCTGTTTTGATAATCACATTACCTAACAGGAACAACATAATGAATGCTATACCTATTGACCCGACATCACCAGCAAAACACTTAGCTTTACCCTTCGGTCTAAAATTGAATATACAAAAAACTATTGCTGCAATAATCGTTGTAAAGATTAGCGATTGCGCCACAAACTTATCGTCTGCATTTAATGCAGCTAATGGAAGTAAAACAGCTAATGAATATCCAGCTGTTATGCCATTTATTCCGTCCATAAAGTTTATTACGTTTGTTGCTCCTACATAAACAATTAATGCTACCAACACGATCCACCACATACTCCAATGTAGGATATCCAACTGATAGAAAGCCATGGCAGCTGCAGCAAACTGTGCTACCAGTCTCACAGAATCAGGCAGCGAACGGATATCGTCCACGAAGCTCACACCTGCTATAAGTGTCACACCTGCCAGAAACCAAGGATATTCAAATCCAAAGAATGCGCTCCATACCCATGCCCCAATTAGAAAGATAATGCCACCACCTCTTAACACTATCGCTGAGTGCGATGACCTTTGGTTTGGCTTGTCAATTATGTTGAACCTATCCGCAATGCGGAAATACACGAGTTCTGCGATAATTAGCAGAATGAAAATAAAGATGTAATTTATCATAGTTTGTTGTTTTATTAGTCCAAACAGTGGTACAAGTGATTTATAATTTCACATTTTCTCTTACCATCTGATACAAGTTCTGTATGGCAATCGAAAAATTTTTGATTGACACATTTGTCTCTTCAAATTTGTGCAAGGCATATCTTGCATTTTCCAAATTGCCAATTTTAAAATTGAAATAGGCTTGAAAAAAAATATAATAAGCCAATGTACGGTTATAATCATTCTGCCGTAAAACATTGTCAATGCTTTCCATATTCTGCTTCACCTGATCCATGAAAAACGTTTTTTCCTTTTCAGCCCGCAAAATATCAGGGTCAGTGAGATCATTATTAATATCTATCTGGATGGTATCATAATAATTCAATATCTCATCCGTCAGCACGACAAGAAAGTGCAAAGCCTCACGATTCTCCCCATTATCATAACACAAACGAATAATCTGATTTTCCAATCTGCAAATTTCATTCAAACAAGCAGGTTCATCTTTTGTCAAATTACCCACCAGTCGCGCATATGTAACCTTATGCTCCAACATCTCTCTCTTTCGATACACTAACTCATCTGGCAAATTCGTTATTCGTTTATCATACTCAGGCATATATTTATCGATATACCTACGAATAGTTTCAAATAGATGCGTCAACTGCTCTGGAGGCAAAGAAATACCACATGCATCATGTGCATTTTTCAAAATAAACATCACAGTTTCCAAGTATTCAAAAGCGATATCGTCTGAATGTGCCAAATACGATTCAGCCTGATTGAATAATGCAAGACTATACTCACACCAAGAGTAATTATTTTCAAAATAATATCTCAGCAACCTCAATCCAAAACGCAAAACACGAGCATTATCTTGTTCCATTTCGGCTTGCTTTCGTGACATCTCATCAAGTAATCTCCTATTCCCTTCCACATTTCCTATCCGCTTATTGTGCATATATTGCACATCAACAAATTCCACATAGGCAGAAAAGTCTTTAACCGTTATATTATTCAAGATTTCAAGGATCCGACTTACGCCCTCTTCATTATGAGTCATCTCATAGTGGTACAACAAATCATCTAGCGCTTCAACAGAATATGCCTTACCTTCAAAAACCATATGTTCAATCTTGAGAATATAAGTGTTCACCCCTTCTTCATTATTCAAGCATCGGTATGCATGAAATATGTTTAGGACTGTTCGGCAACGTTCCTGCTTTGTAAGATGCTTATCATCTTCAAATGCTTTCAGCAACTCCAGCATTTGAACATACTCATGACGATTACTGCACAAAAAACTTTTCAAACGTTTCCACTCATAGGTTTCCCCGTAACATCCCTTCAGCTGCTCCAACTTTTCATCCAACAGCTTCATCGCGCCTATTTCAAAAAGAACATTCATAGCAGGAAACAAATATTTACGTACCTCCCAACTACACAATTCTCTTCGTTCCAAATACTGAAGATACTTGTAACGCACTAAATCTTGACTATCAACGGTTTGAGAAATCTCCATACTTTCGCTCTTCTCTTTAAAAAAAAATATCTCACAAGAAAATATCCCCAAGGTAGAATCAACAAAAGGAACCAAGGCCATTGCGAAGATAATAAGAGCAATATGACTAACAACACAGCATCAGCAATAGCCAAGCGCTTCACAATCTTCCATTCATAATATCCAGAATCAAAACGCTTACTCAACCATTCTATTAAATAAGTAAATAAACCACCTGTAATAAGAACTCCCCAAAATTTTGCCTCAGCGATTTCTGGGAACCAACCCACAATATTTTCCAATATATCATTCATCGTTTATACAATCAAGATTATCATCAAACCCAAAAAAGAAAAACAACATCGTATTCTTCTATTGATTCTAATAAACAAACATCATTTCCGACATAAGCAACAACAAGACTTTATCCTTATTGTTTAAATACTGAATAAGCATTTAACAAAACAGACTCAATAGATTCAGTTTTATCCATCTTTAAAAAACCTGCAATCTTCCTTTGCTTCGCATCATATGGTTCATTACTTAGCACATTCATGCAAAGCGCATCATAATCCAAGAACTTCAACATTTTCGTAAAAATGATATTCTCATCTTTATTCGTGCTATCTACAATTTTAAACAAATTTGGAGTTTGCTCCTTTATACTTTCATGTATACTATCAAACAAAACATTCAAATCATCTGCTGTACAATTTGCATTAAATTTCAAATGGTCATCTCCTTCAACCTTTTTCCCACGAACTGTAGAAATGTTAGCATGAAGATAGTTGAAACCTGAATGGGGCAAATCCAATCTTATCAATACAGGCTTCATCGATCGATCAAACAAGTAAATCTTCATTTGCGTCGTGTGATCCTTTACACCTCTTTGATCTGTTCGTTTAGTCGTATTTAAAGGAGTGCATGGCATTTCTACACGATACAAGAAACTATTGTGATACCTATATTGTATATAGCACCACATATGTATAAACGAATCCATATGTACCAATGACGAACACGAGGCATCTATAAACAGAGCGCAAAGCATTCCAAACGACACCATCATATTATGAAATAAAACAGAAGAATACAATGCACACTGTTTTACCCTGCTATACGGCTCATATCCCTCTGCATATAAAACATAATATGTATCTACTATATTCTTTATTCTCTGAGATAGCCCCCAGTAACCATCATTGGGATAAAACATCTTAGTTCTGTCTAATGTCAAATCTTCATCATCAGTAGAATACATTTGAAACGAAAACATCCAAGTATTTAATGGTATTTGCATGTCAAACTGTTGCCTTATATACTCAGACATCTCTTTACATGTTGGTTCTTCCAACTCTCGAAATACGCCCTGTCCTTTATCCAAAGCTTTCAACGCAAAATTCATCATTATCGAAACAGCCGAGTTTCTTCTATCTTCGATATTTACCCACCGTTCACACCTCTCGTCTTGAACACAAAGCTCAAAACTATCAGACATGTGTTGATAAACTTCTTTCAGGTCACAATTACTCGGATAAGGCATTGCAAAACCTTTCCATTCCTTCGTAAACGAATCGTATGAAACAGCAAAGCTATGTAAATAGGAGAAAAACTTTGCAACAATCTCTCTTTTATAGTCAGACAAAACGCCATTAAATATTATCTTAAAACAAGAAGCTTTGTCCTTACATTTTACCTTCATGGGCTTTCAAAATTAAATCATAAGCAGTCAAATTAGGGCATCCCCTAGAGAGTAGGCACTTTTCAGTGCCACCTTCCATTGACTTGCTAAAAATTTCAATTAATTCTTAACATTTGGGGCTGCTCAAGCCCGATACATCGCCCCCCTTATCCCTTTTAAAGGAAATCTATAGAAAGTCTCCCTTTAAGGGAGATTTAGAGGGTCGTTTGCGACGGGTATCCCTATACCATTTTGAAAATAGATTGTAAGGAACATTATTGTATAGACAAAATAACTGAAGGGATTGACTATGAGGTAAAGCCTCTGTTTGGTACTTAAAATAAAAGCGTTCTAAATCTTCGTTGCTGTACATATTTTAAAGATTTTTGTTCAGTCAAAAGATATAAACTTCAGAGGTAAGCCCTAATTTGACTGCTTACAAAAGAAAAAGCAAATAAGGCAATAATCAAAGGAATAGCAACAATTCCAACCACATCACTATATCCAACTCCATCAGTATAAAAAACATTTAATCGACTCAATATTTTTCCCTGAGATTCTTCTATGAGTACAAGAATTGTTTTATAAATACGCTGAAATATAGTGTAAACCCAATTATATGTAAGCGGAATTTGCAAAATGTCATTTCCGCTTGTTACACAATTTATGCACGATATACAATGCTGGTAAATGCAATTCATATCCAATGAAATGTGTTCCTATGTCTATAGTTATATTGTGGTGGCAAAAACTAATAATATTACTTATTTCCCTTTGTCTACTACTCAAAATAAAAACGTTCTAAATCTCTATTGCCGTACATAATTATAAATGTATGTTCTGCTCCAAAGAGTTAGAACGATTTTTTTTGCTCTAATCTGACTGCAAACTTTTAAATTCAACAGTGAAAAGTCCGAAATACAATTTCATCCATTGACTTCCTTTTTTAAGAAATGGCACCATACAGCATTAAGTAAGAACCATTCCATCGAGCAATACCCAAAGTTCTTATACATCCTTTTGTTTTGGATTATCTCGAAAAAGAGAGAAACACGGCGAGCAAACCAACTCTTAGGTTCTTTGCTGATAGAAGGAATAATAAATAAACTATTGTACACCTCTTGAAAAGAAGATGGTAAACAAGTAATATCACATTTCCCCTCTACAACATCAGCCAAAGCATCAATAAGTTTAAGGAATCTATCAAATCCAAACTCCTTGCATCGAAGTTCGACAGTTTCAGAATCAATAGATTGTTTCCTTAATATAATCCAATCTACCACATGCTTCAGCGAGAATTTTCCATGTAACAAATCTCCAAGAGCATGCTCAATGTGCAACATGATGATAAAAATCAGTGGGGGACAACGCAAAACCGTATTGTAAAAATACTGTTTGGGAGATTCAGCAAGAGAGTTCTTCAGAAATTTTTCAAATCTTCTAAGAGTCTTATTTCCACGATAAGGAGTAATATAACGATGACATTCTACATACACATTGTTTAATGTAAATTCCACCTCCTTGTACACCTCGTGTACAAGTTTAACCCCCTTATCTTCCAACATTTTGCAAGCTTTATCCCAACCATTACCAATAAAAATGTCCAAATCACAACTATATCGGTGCTCAGGTTTAGGATAGAATTGTGCAATAGAACGTCCTTTCAGAACAACCGTTTCAATACCCTTGCTTCCCCATAAACCTGAAATCATTTTAGCAACCTTCCAATTGTGTTCAAACAATTTCTCTTGATAACAAACCTGTCCAAGCCATCGAATCAAAGAATTCTTATCAGGTCGGCATTCCATAGGTAAGTGTTCAATGCCATCAAAAGCTATAGCAAAAACGCCCTGAGCAGCAGAGATCCTCATAACCTTTTTCCAATTTACATCTTGAAACAGTTCAAAGTCAACGAGAGAGGACGTATCTATTGCTTTTCTAATCAGCAATTTTACTATTTCAGCAGATTTATTCAAATCAGTCAAATATACTTATATTTTATAATTATCCAGCACATCCAAAGGTTCCCATCCTAATTCTTTGCGTGCCTTTTCATTGCTAAAAGTTAGGCTCTTTGTCATTTTTTCTAGCTTGTATGAATTGATGGGAGCTTTATTACCGAGCAAATCACCAACTTTAGCCATGCACCAAGCCATCCAATAAGGAATATTGATAGGTTTCCCTTTGCCTAATTGCTTAGCTACAGACAAAGATAGTTCTCCAAAAGAAGGCTGACGCGTATCGCAAACATTATATATACCTCCTTTTTTTGTAAGCGAAGGTATAATACGTGCAATATCTTCAGCCATTAAGATTGATTTAACCACTTTACCCCCAGCAATGTTCATATAAAAGCCTTTAGATACGCCATTTACCATTGCTCCAAGATTACCTGGTGCACCTTTTCCTGCCAGCAATGAAGGACGTAAAATACCCAAGACAACATTATTTTTTTTGCACCATTTCATAAGATACTCCTCAGCCATGATTTTACTCTTTGCATAAGGAGTATATCCATTAAGTGGATGTTCTTCAGTTATCATTTCACCAAAATCACAACCATATACAGCAACAGTACTGATAAAAACAAGAGCCTTAGGTACCCCAACTTTTTCTAATGCCTCGCACAAATGCTTCGTACCTGTGTAATTAACATCAAAAAAAGCTTGTTTTTCTGCTTCAGTCTTTGGTACAACATGAGCTTTTCCACAAGCATGAAGCACAATATCGTATTTCTCAGACAAATTGGGTACCTCCGTTACAAAATTTGCCTTTATCATGTCGTTGGGTGTAATACCACAAGTCGTAACCTCATAGCTTTGCTTAAGTATCGGCATTGCATTCTTGCCAAGAAAGCCTGTACCACCAGTAAAAAGTAATTTTTCCATTTATATCGCTTTAATAAATTTATCCAATATCCTTATTTCTGAGTATTCGTTCACAGCCAACTCTCTAGCACGTTCCCCCATTTTTACAAGTTCGTCAATGTTCCATTTGCATGGCCATTCACTATACCCAATTTTTTTCTCACGTACCAACAAATCTACTTCACTATCTTTCGGTCCAAAAAATAAGATTGGTCGTCCAGAAGCCAATATATTATAGGTCTTCGATGGTACTCCTAAACCATACATTCCATCTTGGAGTGTGACAAGAGCTATATGGCAAGCAGCTAACACGTCATTCTGTTGACTCCTAAAATATGGTCCATGAAAAAAGACTCTAGGGTGATTCATATTCTTCAATGTTTTTTCCATTGAGCCTGTACCATAAATATGAAACTCCACATTTACTGGTAGTTGTTCTATCACTTTATCAAGTCCTTGTACACGACCAATATTACCCGCATACTCCAAAATTATTTTGCCTTGTGGCATAGGTTGTGGCTTGATGCCTTCCACGTCAGCCCAATTCTCTATAATAGTTACTTTAGGACTATGTTCAGTATCCCTAAGTATCTTCTCTACTTTCTGCTTCAAGACTTTCTTCATATCTCTTCCAAGAACTATTAACTGGTCAGCGCGAGAATAGGCTTTATCAAAAACATACTTAAATAGTCCATACAAAGGTAACTTCAGTCCTGCTGGTTTAGTATTTTCTGGAAAAACATCGTGTACCAATATATTCAGTTCAAAGTCAACCTTTTTCTTTAGTCTACTCATCAATACCACCAAAGGAGCTGGATTTGTAACCATTAGTACTTTGTCTTCCTTGTGAACATGTTGCTTTACAAGTGAAATCATACGCTTGCTCATTATAAGGAAGGAAAGAGCTTTACCTTTAGTTGTGTTTTTATCTAAATCAGCACCATTAGCACGATACACTATAATGCTTTTATCTAGACTAAAACTGTTTTTCTTGTTTATTTTCTTACGTTTATCATATATCTCAGGACCACAAATTACTCCCACTTGATATTTTTGAACCATTGCATTTGCAATTTCACCAAGTATATACGAGGTCGAAGTTTCATCTGGTGGAAAGAGTTCTGTAACTATCCAAAGTCTTTGTTTTATTTGCTCCATGTATATGTTATTAATATGTATTAACAAGAGTTGGTTAAAAATAGATTATCGGCTAAGCCGCTTTGGCTGGTAACACAAAGCGACTTAATGAACCATAGTACTATGTTATTAGCCAAATAATATGTACATCCAATTGTAAATATTTTGTAGAACAACTATCTATATTCTTTTATTTTCATTAGCTTTAAATCATTACAATTTGTTGCCACAGGTTGGAAATACAAACTATTTGATGTATTTATCCCTGTAGGAAATTTAAATACGCCAAATTGAAAAGTATAAAAAGGCATAAAGTCCTTCTTTTCCTTGTATATTTCATGGAAACTATTTTGTATATTTCCACAATACATATGTACATAGTTATCTTTTATGCCAGCTCCTCTTTTGCGTCCAAATAAGAAATCCATCTTTGATAAATTACGCCCATCACCTTCTACAGTAGTTGAAAAAACATATTGATCTTTCCACTGACAACCATAAATGCAAGAACCATCTATTTCTTTTAGCGTATAAATACGGCTATCAGACTTCATCATATATATATGGTTTTTTGTAAAAGGAGCATCTGTCGCATATAGCACACCCTCAGGAAGAGCAAAAGCAACACATCCTCTATAGTTTTGATTATTACAACAAAAACATTCAACATTCTGAAAGTTTTTAGTAATCTTCCAAATAGCTGATGAGTAACCAAAATCACCTGTAAAGATCCAAAGACAGTTTCGATAATTATCAGGAACTATAGCGTGTATATGATTTATTTTTCCAGTAGGGTATGTGTAAACTATTTCCCATTTATCCTTTTCGACTCTTTTATAAACCGAAACGGGCTTTTTATTCATATTGAGGAGATAACCTCCAAAATAGATACCATTATCTATTGATGATACATTTTCTACTTTACAAAAGGTAAGGGGACGTACGCCTTTTTCACATTCATATCCTTTTGATATAGTTTCTAATTTTAAATTACATTCAACTATTTTAGTCCCAAAAGAAATGAGAATTGTTTGTTCATCAATAGCTATCGCTGCTCTCACTCCAATCCGAAGCAAACGATTCAGATAGTTACATCTACTTAGATATTTCTCTTTAAATTGAGTTGTAAGTGAGAATTGTTTTATAAGCGAATCTTGCTCAAAAATTAAAATATCTCCACTCTTATAGCATACTAGACGTCCTGAAGGTAGAAAACATAAAGGAGAACATCTAACAGAAACTTCCTTAATCATAACTATAGTTTCAATACTTTTTTGTATAAATCATCATATAAACTAAAAACGATAGGCATTGAGTAGCACGTTGAAACTTTCTCAAATGCTTTCTTTCTAAGTTCGTCTGCTTTCTCTGGATTATTTTGAGCCCACAAGATGGCATCAGCTATACTCTTTGCAGATTTAGCTTCCACTAATAGTCCACATCTTTCACCGTCTATAGCGGTAAGCATATCTGAAATAGCAGCTCTAGGACATGACAACACTAGACATCCTTTACTCATGGCTTCTAAAATGGATATAGGAAATGCTTCAGACGCATAATATGTAGGTAATGCTATGATGCCCATCTTTTCCATATAGTCAACTGCTTCTTTGTTCGGTAATTTGCCTAATGTATGAATGCATTTGCCTTCCTCTTCTCCTATTTTATATTTTAATTGATCTGCAACATCACTATTAGCAGGACCTATAAGATTTAAAGTTGTACCATTTTTCAAACTTTTTACGGCTTCCACTAATTCATATATACCTTTTGTAGGTACAAGATTGCCTATAAAAGCAATATCCTTGTATGAGCGAGAGGATATTTCAATATTTTTGTTTACCTCAATAAAGTTTGGGGCAATGTATACTTTTCCTCTTAATTTTGGTATAGAGTTAAGAAAAGTTTCCGAAGTAGAATCCAATACCAATATCATGTCATATAGTGGAAGTGTCTTTTTTAGCAGATATGATAGTATACCTCTTTTTTGATAATCATTCTTAATGCAACCATAGTGGCAATGTATAATGCATTTAGTTTTGTATTTTTTTGCAAGTTTAACCAATAAATAATCTCTAAGGGTTCCAAGGCTTCCTGTAGAGGCTGCATGCATTATTTGGCAATGCTCGGATTGCAATGCTCGCTTAACATCTGAATAGACTTCTTTTAAATCAAGCAGACCGTCTATTATACGCTTAAGAATAGATGCTTCAGCAAGTAAACCTCTACGAGTTGACAAATTTACATGAACCAATTTAAAATCTTGACTCTTATATTTATCTAAGATTTGTCTTGTCCATGTTTGAGTTCCTCCATTTCCAGACGTACCAGAAACAAATAATACTTTATTCATTCTCGATAATTTTGATATATTGTTTTACAAATGATTGCTTTGAGAAATTCTTTACTGCAAAATCTCGACAAAAACACCCCATTTTTTTCATCTGATCTTTTTCCAATTGTAGAAATTTGATTATACTATTTGCTATATCGCTTCTATCGTTTGGATTAAAAAGATAGCCATACTGCTCTGATAAAACAATGCTAGGATTATCACATACATTGCTACATAGAACTGGTATTCCACAACTCATAGCTTCACAAACTACATTTGGGAAACCTTCATATATTGAAGGCAGACAAAAAGCCAATGATTTTTGATATTCAGGAATAATTTCATTTGTTGCTTTATGAAAAATAAAATATTTTTCCATTTTTAATTTCCTTACTAATTTATGGCAAGCATTCTCATATTCTTGCATATCCGTATTACCAAACCAATCAAAAGTGATATTAAAACCTTGGTCTATAACTAGTCTTGCTGCTCTAATATAATTAAGAATGTTCTTTTGTGGAGTTATTCTTCCAACAGAAACAATTCGATTTATTTTTTTATACTTACTATTTATTGTAAATCTTTCTGTATCAACAAAATTAGTAATAGTTTGGACTTTGTTGGCCAATATTGGGTAATGTTTCATTAAGAATTTCTCTTGCGAATGAGAATTTGGAATAATTGCATCAGTATACTTGTACAAAAAAAAGCGTACCTTATCCTTAATGCTAATATGCTGGGTTGTATTTCGTTCAGATACAAGTAATTTGAAATTGCCGCCAAACAATTTAGAGCAGCATGCGATTAAACTTGGAGACTCCTGATATGCTATTACTACATGTGGAGATAACTTCTTTATTTGCGAAGTGATACGAGATATCCTGTGTACTGACGACTCAAATGAAGTTTCATAAATATGGGGAATGTTATTCTCAGTAAGTATATGTCTATAAAAACTGTCATTATGGTAAGTCATAACATACACTCTATACCCGTATTCTTTTAACAGACAAGCTAATCCTACTAATTGACGCTGAGCTCCGCCAGGGCAAAGATCATCTATTAAACAAATTATTTTTTTCATACTTAATTCCAAAATACACCCTTTACCATTAAAAAAGGTAAGGGCATTATAAAAATATCAAGTGGTGTTGTAACTGCAAGTGCTCCTCCTATTATATAACCATATCTCATAAACATTAAGAAGGAACATGAAAACGCTAATAAATATAAGGTCTTTGGTTTTGTAAAACCAAAATGTTTAAACCATACAAAGATACAAAGAACTCTAAGGAACCAGTAATAACGCGCTCCCATTTCAGGAATAAACTGAACAAGATTTACAAGGGTAAAAATGAACAAATAGAATAGCAGAAGTTTAGTATTACTATTTGTTTTCTTTTTTATGTCTGCCTGTTTTATTAGTTGCCAAGTCATTATTATATATGACACTTTCATCATTAATTCAAATGAAGCTTGTACCCACCAAAAACCAGATCTTCCTTCTTGAAGAACGTACTTTGAAAAAGCTTCATCTGAAAGATAAATACTAGCCCATGTTTGAAGAGAAGGAGGTAAAATGTCTATATCTATATAATTCATTAAGTTTGCATCTAAAAATGCAAGTGGAATAGATATTATAGCTATAGTTTTGAGAAATTTTATATTTTTGGGTATAATCAGATATATAAGAAATGTTCCTACAAAAGGTAATAAGCCAGAATGGCACATCGGAGCAAAGCTTAATAGAAGCAATGATTTTATTTTTTCCCTTTTATAAAAAAATAAAACAGAAGCCATTACACATAACCAAAATCCTGTTGCGAAACGTGGGTTTTGAACAGTTAGGATATCCCTTGGAAAGATGAACATTGCTATTAGAATTACTCCTAATATGGAGGCATTCTTATATCTTTCATCATCTGTTAGGAATTTCATAGTTTTTAATTGGCATAATGCTATGGGAATTGACGCTAAAAAGAAAAAAAAGTGATAGTTATTAGAAAACGATTTGACAAACCAAGTTAAGATACTTTCATATATATCACGCGGAGCTGAATCTGAATTAGAAAAATATGCTTTCACATCAAAGAAAAGTTGATCTTTTGAAATTGTAGTCGATTCAAATCTTTCAAGAACTCCAATAAAATCATCATATTTCTCCAAATCTGTAGGAGACATGTGCCAACATATCAATAAACTAAATAAAAAAAATATCACATACGAAGATTTTTCTTTAGCGTGAAACACAGAATGTATCCAAGCTCCAAAAGGGAAAATGATGTAAAACATCATTTTTTCCTTTAAGTTAGTATTGTTTATATAATTCATTTTTATCTGTTATAATTAGACTAAGTATTTTTGAGTCCACTTGAAAAAATCAAATCTCTAATAAATTGAATAAAATGGCGTAAAAAAGACTAATAATAAGTTTCTAACGCTACATATTTTATTTAAAAAGACTTTGCTCTATTACTATAATGATAATATTCTACTACGATATCTGAATTATTACCACAAAAATTGGTATAAACCCTATGGAATTCAATATTAACTTTCTCATATATTGGTTTCCATTTTTATTTGATAGAGTTATAATAATAGAGTTGTAAAGTCTAAAAGTTGAATGAAATAATGTCCATCTGTGGTTGTTTTTAAATAGTACAGAATAAACATCTTACTTTTAGTCTTTACAATCTACTAGCAGACTTACAAAACTATAATGGTTAATTAAATCCTATTGATTTTTACTTTTTAAGATGTACTTAAGTATAAAAAAATTATTGCTTTATATCAATAAATTCTCCAAACTTATAATCCCATTCATTAGGTTCAAATGGTACTATTCCACTCCAATGGAAGAACGTTAATTCCCCAAAATATATGTGACCATTAATATTATAGAGGTCAACTCGAACATGTTTTATACCTTTCGAAAGTTCTTCTGCAATATTTATCATCTCTTCGAAATTTTCAGGTTTTGTAGGCCATACATCTGCATTTGGATGTCCATTTATTATAGGAAGATGATTAAATTCTCTATCATAAAAATCAAATCTAGTGTCATTCTGTTGACGACCAGTAGCTACAAAAAGAAATTTTGCTTTCCCATTAAAACAAAAAAACTTATAATCTTTCAATTCAAAGCCACTTTCATCCTCCATGTACTTCTCTGCTATATATCTGTGAGGTACATTTTTATAGGGATATTCTTTACTTATGAGAGTGTAATCTCTACCTCCATCTGATTTGAGTTTAGTAATAGCTGCTTGTATGTCAAGTCTTGATTTATCTTTACATACAACGACTCCTCCTGAATCATTTGTTGCTTTGATTACAAATTGTGAAGGTAGAGAATTCCAATCAATTTCATCTACAGAATTCCAGATGCCAAGTGTTGGTATTATATATTTTTCACCGACAATTGAAGCAACATATTTTTTTGCTTCAATTTTATCAACCATCTGTGTATATTCAGAATGTTTGTCGTTTAGTTTAAGCCATTGTAGTTTTTCGTTGAACGTTTTTGGATTTTTGAAATCCATCCAATATCCCATTTCGAGTCGGAACTTAACTTTTGTAAAAAACTCATCAGGCATAATGGGAGCAAAATAATCCCAGGCAACACGAGCCACAACTATTGGCTTGTGAAAAAGATAGTAAAAAAACTTTTGAATTCTTGTTTTTGACATATTATAATTTATTAAATAGGTTTATCCACTGATTAGCTACAATCGAAACATCATATTGTTTGACTTGTTCTATTGCATTCATTGACATTTGTCTCCATTTTGCTTCGTTTTCAACATAAAATTGTAGTCGCTTAGCCATATTGTCTTCTGTTGGTTCTGTAATAATGCCACATACTCCGTCTTTGATAATATCAAAAACAGTTTCATAAGTACCATACACACAAGGTACACAGCCAAACGTCATACCTTCTGTAATAGTCATACACCAACTTTCGCTCCATGAAGTTATAGCCACAAATTTTGCTTTGGCATAGTATTCTTTTACATTATCCCGACGTCCGACTAAGTCGATGTTTTTAATATTATTTTCTATAATATACTTACTATTATCTTCAAAATCTTTCCCATATCCAATCATAATAGCTTTCCACGATGAATTCTTTTTTTGAAATATTTCCCACATTTTAATAAAACCTATAGCGTTTTTATTCTCATTATTCACACGACCAACCCAAATAATTAGATTTTCTTTTTTTATTAAAGAAGCATTGGAAATAGCAGGAAATGTATTTGGATTACAAATAGCCATAAATTTTTCTCTTGGAAATGATGGAACATGCCTTATTATCCTGTCCCAAAACCTTTCAGAAATATAACATACTATGTTTGAATATAAAAGTGCATTTATAGTATCTTTAATTTCTGATCTTTCCATATGCTTCCTATAAAAAGCAGGGAATTGAACAGAAATAAGTTTAAAGCATTTCTCTTTTATATTCTGTGCTTTTATCTTTTTCAAGTGTTGTCGTGTTATATTTTCACATAAGAAGGGTTGTGTATGGCACACAGAAACTATTTTAAGTCCCTTGGGTAACAATCTAAGTATGTGATTATTTTGTAAGTTTTGACTAACCACAATACTAATCTTATTATTGTTTATAATATCAGATAATTGTTGACGAACATTCTTTGCAGATAAAGTAGCTATATCAATATAAAATTGAGGCGCTACAAACTTTTTGTAGTCCATCATTTCTTTGTGGGAGTATGCTAAGAAAAATATATTGTATCCTCTTTTCTGAAACTCTTTAGCTAATACTTCTGTTACTCTTTGAACACCTCCAATAGTAGGATTTATTGGTGCCTCAAATAGAAATAAAATATTCATATTATTCAATCATTTTTTTTAGAATTTTCCATGATGTATTCCTTAATGATAACAATTTTGTATTAACTGAATTGTAGTCCACTGGTTTGTTCCACGGCTCGTTTCTATCTAAATCTTCAATACTTGTGTACAATCTTTTTGAAAGTCCTAAAAGTTTCAGTAGATTCGTTATTCTAGTCCCTCTATTATTGTTACTCTCAAGTATTGCGAAGTTCTTGTGATATATGATAGAGAATAGTAAACCGTGAAAAGAACGTGTAATAACAAACTCAGCTTCTGCAATATTTTTAATCCATTGTTCTATACTCACCCTATCCCATACAATAGGTTTAATGATGTAAGAACATTTTTTATTGTTGATAGGTTTTAAATGTAATCTTTTTGCTAAATTCTTGGAATAACAAACAAGTTCTGGCTCATTTGACAAAGGATAATAGACAAGTGATTTATTGGGAGTAACTTCTCCAACTAGTTCTTTATAACTAGAAAATAATAAAGTTGGATCAAGTACTAGTGAAGCGTCCAAGCCAAACGTCTTTTTTAGTATATCAACGCCAGAGGATTCCCTACAACTAATCATGTGAAACCTTGATAATAATTTTTTTATATCTTCTTGTAATTCTGGATATTTCCACTGATTTACACCGAAACTAGAGGCAAAAGAAACCCTTCTTATGTTTTCACTTCCAAAATCTAAAAAAAATAGCTTCGAAAAAGCACCAGTTATTTGGGGATTCCAGACTTGATCACTTCCAACCATATAGATATCTGCTATTGGTGAATTTTCTTTTAGTTGTTCTATAGTTGTGTACCTATGAGTCTTTGGTATATATTTATCCCAAAAAGATTCAAATTTCTTTTGGCATGGTCCAATAGAACTTAATGATGTTACAATTTTCCCTTTAAAATTTTTGTATTCACAATCTGATAGTCTTATATCAATCATTTCTACCTCATGACCTAGTTTTTGAATGGCTTTAATGGTGGCGTAAGCTTGAAGCTCTGCACCATAGTTTAGTTCGTGCCATATTGTTAAGAGTGCTACTTTCATTTCACTTTTTTATTATTGGTCGAATAATGTTCTTAATTAAACAAAAAAAAGTATTTATTTTATATCTCCATCCTAAATCCCCATATTTTTTTGCAACATATAAGAAACCTTTTGTTTTATAATCTTGGATAAATTTTTGATGGTCAGGATGTAATATTGATGGTTGTTTTAGTTGTGGCTGCATACAATTTTTGAGAGATATCCTCTCTGCCGTTTGTCCTATAGTATTCAAAAGATACCTTCCTTTTTCGGAATTTACCAAGATTAGTGACAAACCTTTATCATCTTCATATGGGGAATCCTTAGGTATTCCCCATTGATCACCTAATGAAATATCCCCAACTCTTTTTAAATTAGTGTAATAACAATGTGAGCAACTCTCTCGCATAGAAAGTCCTGTAAAATACAAATAGTTATTCGTCTTTCTGAATTCTTCTTTACCATTTTCGAAAAGAAAACTTTCTCGAGCTCCATGCCACCCAAAACGTTTATCTCTGAAACATGCTTTTATAATTTTAGAATTTCTAGTGTTTTGGAGATATTTTAGATAATCCTCCCAAATTTTTGGTGAGGGAACTCCGTGACAAATGATATCAATACAGAATAGGTTATCATGAAGTTTATTTGGTATATAGGACTTTAATCCTGCAATTTGACATGCAGTTCCCGAGAAAAGAACTTTGAATCCATCCTTTAAATCTTTTTTAACAAGATGAAATATACCTCGCATATCGCTTTGGATATACTTCGACATACGAAGAGCTGAGAGTGAATTAGAATCATTCGCCCTTTGATGCACTACTCTCCAATTTTCAGTAAATGCAGCCCCATATACAACATTTCCAGTAGTAATAAATAGTTCTGCTATAGCAAAAAAAGCACCTCCACTTTGGCTTTTCTTAAGTTGGTCTTCTTGTGCAAGTCGAAACTGAAAGGCTTGTGGAGTATCGAAATTGTCGTATCTGTAATAATTATCGTGAAATTGACATACTTTATTACATAATCCACAATTTACACATGAATCTGTATTGACTATTGGGTATAAGAAACCAAGATCATCTGGTTTCATTGTAATGGCATTATGTGCACAAATACTTGCACAAGCAGTGCAGCCACAACAATTATATTTATTATCAATATAAACCATTTATTTTGAATAATTATCAATCATATAGTGATTATAGTCAAGCATTACATTGTGTAAAAGTATACGCATCGGATTACCTCCATGTACACAAAATGATTCGAATTTATTTGACTTAGTAATAGTTGAACCAAGAGCAAAAATACAGCGTTTGGGGGTTGTAACAGAATGCATAATTTTACATTGTGCAGCAAACCAATTATCATCACCTATTTTTATTGGTCCATAACCTTTTCTAAACTCTTTCTTTTTAATATCATACAAAGGATGAAAGTTCGTATCCATTACAACACACCCCATCCAAAAATATTTTTTTCTCCGAATTCAATAGATTTAAAAGAAATTAGCTTAATGCTAGTAGTAGCCATAAAACCATCGCCAAACGTAATGGTAGACTCTTTTCCTTGACAAATAAACGAGTTATCCCCTATCATACATGACCCTTTAAAGATTATTACCCCCCATTTGAGTTAAATGAATTCCATTGTCAGGATACATGTGACCACCCAATCCACCTAATCGAATCATTCCAGTTTTAATAGGAGCTTCTATTTTAATTCTACCTTTCATTTTATATATGTGTGGTTTTCTCAACCAAATTGGTAACTTCCAAGCTTGTTGAATAGGAAGGTGACGAAAGTTAAAAACAACACTATATAAAATGGAATATTTCCAAAAGGAAAAAAAGAAATGCACAATATTTTTCATTGTTTCCGTAAATATTTAATTTTGATTTTTCCGATTACAAATTTTCTCTCTTCTGGAGTTAAACCTCCAATAAATGCTACCAATATTATTGTAATTTCTGTCGTTATTATATTACAGCAGAACCGTAGAATATTTTCTTCCATTAGTGAGACAAATAGTAATGCTGGCATAATGCAAATAATAAGTAAACAGAGACATCTTAAAACTGTACTTATTAGGAATTGTTTTACAGGAAATTTGGTTATTGGCTTTAGCATTATAACCCGAAGTACGAGAGCTACAATAGAGAATATAACTATAGATAGTTGTGATAATTCAGGACTCCCTCCAAATAACAATATAAGCCATGCTACAGGAAAATTTAAAATATTCACAGATCCAACAACTAATTGGTATTTCTTTATTTTTCCTGTTGCTAACATTAAATGAATGAGTGGATAAGAGAATGATTCCAATAAGGAAAATAACATTATAATTTGTACAAATGCTGTTGTGTGTGTTGGAACTTCTTTTAGCCATATTTTTAATAAAAGTTCAGTTTCAAATATTATAGGAATAACAAAAGCCATCATAAGGATAAAAGCAAATCGACTGCTTCTAAGTACTAAGGAATGTGCCTCGTTAATATTATTACATGCGTAAGTTTTTGTAATTTGAGGTTGTACGGCTGTAAAAAAATTCTGAGAGAATTTTCCTATTGCAGTATTTACTTGTGATGCTAATCCTCTTGCTGCGTTTATTGTAGGACCAAAATAAATATTAAAGAGAATATTTATACCTTGTTCTCTAAGTAATCCTGATATACTACCTACAAAATTCCACCCTGCGAAACCAAACATTTCTTTAAATAATACCTTATCATATACCCAATGGAATGTACATTCAGAAAAATGTTTTTTGCAGTAAACTGTGTAAATAATACGAGTTATGAATGCAACCAAACACATTAATAAAGCGTAGAATATTAGTGTATCAAATGGTGAAGTCATTATAAGAAAAGCGATAGCTAAATTAGCGCATCCTTCAAATATTCCAATGTATGCAAAAGCATTCATCTTTTCATGTGCAATTAGTGATGCATTATACGGAGTGCTCCACAAATTAAATATGAAAGTGAGTAAGGCAAATTGAAGAACCCAATTAGCAGCTATGTTTCTTTCAATCGGAATGGTCATGTGTGTATTAAGAAACCAAACACCAATAGCTTCAACAAGAAAAACAACCAATAAGGCAATTGCTATTTGAATAATTAATGCTGTACTGAACACTTTATTCAGTTTTTGTTGATCTCCTTGTCCTAGTACAAAAGTAATGAATCTACTTATAGCCCCTGAAATAGAAGCCGATACCATTGAAAACATTGCAATAAAACCAGCTACAGCATTATATATGCCATAGTCTTCTACTCCAAGAGTCTGTAATACAACTCGTGATGTATAGAGGTTGACAGCCATAAGGAAAAGCATCCTTATGTAGAGCATTATCGTATTTTTTGCTATTCGTTTATTATTTGCTAAAGTATCCGACATTTTGTTGTTTTTTGCCATTGTCGTAAGCAGTCAATTTAGGGCATCCCCCAAAGAGTATGCACTTTTCAATGACTACCTTTATTGACTTTGTTAAAAATTCGATTGTAAATTAACATTGTGGACTACTCCAGTCCGATACAAGAGGGTAAGAGTGAAGGATAATCCCTGCACCCCTCAAAGATTTTTTTGAAAAAATTACCAAGGTAGCTACAAACTGAACAGCCATGAAGCTTCACCATACTAATGATACTATGGAAAGTAGCTGCCATTTGAGCACCCAAATCACTTCCAAAATGAAATGAGTTGTTGCGTACTGTGGTTAAACAACGCACGGTTCGTTCTGCCATATTATTATCTATTGGGAAAGCTCCATCCTGTGTAAAGGCAGTCAACTCTATCTAAAAGTGGTTCAGATAGTTGAGTGCTTCCGTCAGATAACCACTTCGTTGCTCCTCTGGTTTCGCTAATTCTAAATCTAAATGCTGACGCAAATCTATTAAAAGTGACTTGGTCTCAAGGCTACCACGACGCATTGTGCGCTCTTCATTGGTTATGCCTTCTGCATCATAACTACGCTCAAGAGTATACAAACAATTTATGACATCTAAAAAAACACGTGCATTTTCGTCCTTTCCTTGTTCTAAGGTTTTTTGAAACTTGGCCCTAAGATGTGCCAAACAAACAACGTTACAGATCCTAAATTTTGAAAAAACCATACTTATTCTCTCTGTCTCTAAAAGCATTTTCTCCTCCTTCAAGAATGTCACACACATGCTCTCGTATTCCACATCTATTCAGTAATGATATATTGACATCGTCTATTCGTGAGGAGTTATTCTCCAAACTGCCAGTAACATATTGAAATTTAATGCCTCCTTCGTTTGGCGCATTTTTCCCATTCTGATTTGCCACGATAACTTCTTCCGAATCAGCACCGACTACAATGTTAGGATTGTGCGTAACGAGTATTATTTGACGCTCTTTTTTCTTCTCTCGGATGTACTTTACCAGTTCATTGTAGATAGCCCTGTTATCCAAATTATCTTCAGGTTGGTCTATAAGTATCGGACACTTCTTATCACTAAAATCTAAAATTAACTTCAAAACGACAAAAGAACGCTTACCTGGTGACATATCTGAAAGATTGTCATTTTCATATTCAACATCAAACTTCAATTTGAACCAATTGTTAGAAAGAATATTAGAAATGAAGGTCTGCATATTATATCCATTTTTGAAAGTCAGTTCTCCTTTCAATGCTTTGTTCAAAAGTTCCGCTACACCAATCTTAATTTCCTCTTTGGTTTTCTTCTTATATTGGGTTACTGTTTCAGTAATCAATTGATTCATCGAAGATGAGCGGAGCGAGAATGTTTCATTTAGCCAATTTTCCAACTCACATTTCAATTCATAATTCGCAGATAATGTTATTTTATCATGCTGTATTCTAAGAATTGAAGCAATTGTGTTCATCAATTCCAAATATGATAAATGCTCATTAAGCAATTTTACAGCTACATCTTTACGCTCTTGGTTAATCTGTTCCAAAATTGCAGTTTCCTTATTTATCAAATCTCTCTTTGCAGACAATGCAACAACTTGTTCTCTAAGATATGCCAAGTTTTTGTTGTCTTCTAAGATTTGCTTACCTTCTTTATAGGATGTATCATTTTGAATATCAAATATTTGATTAGATAATGCTTTTACATTTCCTTCTGCTTTATCTATCAGATTCTTAATGTATTCCTGTAAGCGTAGATTCGACTCAGACATAGTATGTTTCACTTCCTCTGAGATTAAAGCCTCATATTCTGCTGTTAATCCCAAGAAAGATAACAAGGAATTTTGCACCAAAAAATCAGCTTTTTGAAGCTTGCGGAGAGTTTCCAATTCCGTCTGATATAATTGGCTTTTCCCTATCAGCTTAGCCAATTTTGTCTCGGCAGTCTGGTATTTATCAAGAATATCTTTCTTATCCGTTAATTTCTGCTGGATCGCTATTCGTTGTTTTTCAAGTTTTTCTATTTCCTTGTTAATACCCTCCTTGTCGCCCAGTGATTTTACATAAGAAAGTTTTTCTGAATATTGACGTCTTTTTTCAAAAAACGAAGAAACCATCAACTGTATGTTGGAAAATTTAGCAGCCTCTTCAGACTTAAAATTTTCATAAGCCTCTCTCTTGGAAGGATTACCTATCAAGATTTCACAAAACAACTTGTCAGAATCTTCATTTTCAATCATGTTTGCAAGTTCATTCTGGGTAAAGTATTCAATTTCTTTGTCCTCAGTCTCTTGTCCATCACGCCATATCACATGCACATTCTCACTAAGGCGACTTATAAATTCGTTGTTTGCAGAATTCTTAACACCTTGTATTTTTGCTGCAATACAAGCTAACAATGTAGATTTGCCAGTAGAACGTCCTCCTATTATTGTGTTAAGATTCTGATTAAATGGAATTTCTTGACTCCATACATTTGCCGTATTCAAAATAACATGATCAATGATGTTATAATCATATTTCAAATCTGGCTCTGTTTCTGATATTCTTACCCTTTCCTTGGGTTCAAATAAAATCTGTTTTAAGCCTTCGAATGTAGGATCAGCTTTTATCCAAGTTATTCTACCATTCTTAAAAACACCTACATCTTTCAATGAATGAGCATCGGATCCAATCACACAAGGCTTAAGACTTCGATAACTTTCTACCACCTCTGCTACAGAAGTTTTATTTCCGAGGAAATATTCTACATCAGAAGGATTTCCTGAAAGGATAATGTCTGCCATTCGCGATATTTCTTTTCTCAGAGGCTGCAGGTCTCCATCATGCTTTAAAATCCCAGCAACTCCATCTTGGCTACTGTTAGAAAGAGCTATTACAATACGCCCCTTAAAGAAATCCTTAATGACTACTTTGTGCAAACTATCAAAAGAGATAGTAAAAACATCTATACCTTTCTTTACCGCAACTGCTTCTTGTAAATCTTCATTTTTCCCTACAATACGTCCTAATCTTGCCAAATCAGAATCTACACAAGAATATGTTGCACCGTCATATAAGAACTGTAACGGTCGAAAGAATTCTCTTTCAATATCAGATGCATCTAACGTAGGATCAAATATTGCATGAATATTGATTGGCGTTCCTTTTCCTGTAACAGGCAACAAACGCATTTCGACATTCGGCAATATAAGTTTATCTTGCAATCGTCCTTCTTTCTGATATTTTTTTACTTTCAGGTAATTGTTGATGGAAAAATAATCAGTTATGCCAAAAACTGCTATATCTGACTTATCTAAAGCGTCTATATATTCTTCCCATACATCTCCTGAGCTCCCATATTGGTCATTTTTTGCTGTATCAGGAGTATGTATGTGTAAATCCCATTTACGCCATTCTGAACCTCTATTCATATAATGATTTTATTTTATCAATGAATTTATTCGTAGCTGTTGGTGGTATCGAACCACATTCTTTGCAGAACTACCTGTACAACAGCTGACCATATTGAAAGTTATAGCCCTTTCGTGGCGGGAGCATCTGCTCT